>ERZ808028.430-NODE-430-length-36386-cov-4.672726_pt1 | contig 36386 bp, 29 predicted proteins | sample MGYA00380184_ERZ808028 | MGnify/ENA primary metagenome ERZ808028 (study PRJEB31490, sample SAMN06133397) | mouse gut metagenome | isolation source: J8_1 | host: mice | place: China: Chengdu | collected 2015-05 ...
TCCCTTTCCAGCTCCAGCAGGCCGTCCAGTATGATCTCCCTTGTATTTTCCATCAGTCTCTGTCCCTTCCGCCCCTGTTTCCGAACAAAATGACAAGACGCAGAAGCTGGAGGATCGAAGATGCCGCTGCCGCCACATAAGTCAGTGCCGCCGCCCCCAGCACCTTCCGCACATGCCCCACTTCCTGCTGTCCTAAAATACCATACTGCGCAAGCATGTGCATGGCTCTGTTCGAGGCGTTAAATTCCACCGGCAGCGTCACGATCTGGAACAGCACCGCCGCCGAAAACACCCAGATGCCGATCTGTGCAAGGAGGGATCCAGCACCGCCGAAGATCACGCCGAGTATCACGATCGGAAGCCCTATCCTGCTGCCGATATTCGCCACGGGAACCAACGCGGAACGGATCTTAAGCGGCGCATATCCCTTTTGATGCTGCACCGCATGTCCGCACTCGTGGGCCGCCACACCGATAGCCGCCACCGAGCTGCTGCCGTATACCGCATCCGATAAGCGCAGCACCTTGGAGGACGGATCATAGTGGTCTGTCAGGCTTCCCCTGATATGTTCCACCCGGACATCGTAAATACCGTTGGCGTTCAGGATCCTCTGTGCCGCCTCCGCTCCCGTCATGCCGCTCATGCTGCGCACCTTCGCATACTTGCTGTAAGTACTGTTGACTTTGGCGCTCGCTATCATGCAAAGTACGGCACCGATCAAAACCAGCACATACGTCCAGTCCATATAAAACCCGTATCCATACCCATATCCGTATCCCATATTCATCCTCTTTTCTTCATTTTACGAAACCATTAAATGATATGCGTGGCGACGTAGGTTTTTATGATTCTCACGACGTCCGGCATCATCACCTGACCCTACTCCAATATCTCTCCCTCTTTCACCTGATACCCCAGCAGGAAATCCCGCACAGGCATCCGTTTTTTCCCCTCCAGCTGCACTTCCTTCAAAACAAGTACGCCTTTCCCAGTCTGCACATGGATATCATCTTTTGTGACAAGAACCACTTCCCCGGGGTGAAAAGCATTTTTCTCCGCATTGTGACGAAACAGGCCGCTGCGGGCACTCTCTCCCTTCTGTTCCTCTTCCAGAACTTCCGACCGCCAGATTTTCAGGCTCTTTTTTCTGAAAGTACAGTAAGCGCTGGGCCAGGGATTCATGCCGCGCACCAGGCGTTCCAGAACTTCCGCCTCTTTCTCCCAGTCTATTTTCCCCATATCTTTGTTTAACATACGCACATGGACCGCATCTTCTTCCTGCTGCTTCACGGGAATGATATCGCCTGCCTCTATTCTGGGCAGTGTTTTTACCAAAAGTTCCGCTCCGAGCCGGCTGAGTTTCTCAAAAAGGCTCCCACCGGTATCCTCCTTTTCCACCGGGATCGCCTTCATCGCCAGAATATCGCCGGTATCCACGCCCTCATCCATCTGCTGGATCGTCACACCGGTCATATCGTCCCCGTTTAAGATAGCATACTGGATAGGGGATGCGCCCCGGTATCTCGGCAGAAGGGATGCATGGATATTGATACAGCCGTATTTCGGCATCTCCAAAATCTCTTTCGACAGGATCTGTCCGAAAGCCGCCACCACAAAAATATCCGCATCATATTCCCGAAGTTTTTCCACCGCCTCAGGCCTTCTGATCTTCTCGGGCTGGAAAACCGGCAGTCCATGCGCAAGCGCGCACTCCTTCACCGGGGAAAACTGTACTTTCCGATCCCGTCCTTTCTGCCTGTCCGGCTGTGTCACCACCGCGCTCACCACATGTCCCGCGCTAAGCAGCGCCTCCAAAGCCTCCACCGCAAAATCCGGTGTTCCCATAAAAATAATCTTCATACCCTTCACTTCCTAATTCAAGTTCCGTAAATGCCGGTTCCTTTTACTCCTCTTCTTCCAGTTCTTCTACATCCATCAGCCGGCCTTCCACCTTCTCCACATAGAGGTGTCCGTCCAGATGGTCGTATTCGTGGCAGATGGCTCTTGCCAGAAGTTCCTCCGCCTCCAGCACAAAATGCTCCATCTTTTCGTTATAGGCTTCCACTTTCACATAATTCGGTCTGGTCACAACGCCTGTCTTACCCGGAACGCTGAGGCACCCCTCCTGGCCTGTCTGTTCCCCGGAAGTTTCCAGGATCTTCGGATTCACAAAAATGTAAGGATCTTCCCCCGTCACATCCACCACAAAAATCCGTTTCAAAACACCTACCTGCGCCGCCGCCAGCCCGACGCCGTTCGCTTCATACATCGTATCCAACATATCTTCGATCAATTCTGCCGTCCTCGGCGTTATCTCTTTTACTTCCTTGCTGATTTTATTCAGGATCGCGTCTCCCTGTTCCCTCACATTTCTCAGTGCCATTATCTGCTCTCGCTCCCTCTTTGTACGACTTTTCGCTTCCGCTGTCAAACCCCCGTATTCTGTCTTCTAATACCCATTCATGGGGTCAACATCAAATTGTACCTGTTCTGAGCGGTTTTGTAAAGCCTGTAAATGATTCTCCATCCCATCCCGCAGCTTTGCAAGTGCTCTTTCATTTTCGCTCTTTATATAAAATATAAATCTGTAAATATCATTCAATTTGGACAGACAGGCTTCTCCCGGACCCAGTACCGACAAATGGCCGTTCTTTTCTTCCAGCCTTGCCATCTCTGCCAGTTCCTCCGCCAGTTTCTTTGCTTTTTCGCACTCCCTGCCTGTCACCAGTACAGCCAGCATATGGGCTGCCGGCGGGTACATGCCGATCTCCCGATAGAGGATCTCCTCCTCATAAAACCCTTCATAATCCTGGGAAGAGGCGTGCACGATGCTGTAATGCTCCGGCTGATAAGTCTGGATCACAACTTCTCCCGGCACATCCCCGCGCCCGGCTCTCCCCGCCGCCTGTGTCAGAAGCTGGAACGTCCGCTCCGACGCCCGGTAATCCCCGGCAAACAGGGACATATCCGCCGCCAGTATCCCCACCAGCGTCACCGCCGGAAAATCATGCCCCTTCACGATCATCTGAGTCCCCAGCAAAATATCCGCCTCTCTGTCCGCAAAAGCGGAAAGGATCTTCTCATAGCTGTCCTTCTTTTTGGTGGTATCGCCGTCCATCCTTAAGACCCGCGCCTTGGGATACATCCGGTGCAGCCTCTCCTCCACCGCCTCCGTTCCCGCTTTAAATCCCAGAATATAGGGCGAACCGCAGGTCGGGCATTTCTTCACGGCAATCTCCTCATAGCCGCAGTAATGGCATACCAGCTTTCCGCCTCTGTGCTCCGATAAGGAAACGCTGCAGTGCGGGCATTTCATCACATGTCCGCAGCTTCTGCAGGACACAAAGCCTGCCAGCCCGCGGCGGTTTAAAAAGAGCATGATCTGCTCTTTTTTCTGTAATCTGTCCTCCATCAGCTCCTGCAGCCGCCTGCTGAATATGGAGCGGTTTCCCTCTTTCAGCTCCCTTCGCAGATCCACCGGATATACACGCGGCAGGACATTCCCGGTCAGCCGTTCCCCCAGATAGAAAAAGCCGTACTCTCCGTTCTTTGCCCGATAATAACTCTCCAGAGAGGGCGTTGCAGACCCCAGCACCACAGACGCCCTGTGGAGGGAAGCCAGATAGATCGCCGTCTCCCTGGCATGATACTTCGGCATCGTCTCGCTCTTATAAGAAGGTTCATGCTCCTCATCTATTATGATCAGTCCCACCTTCGCGAAAGGTGTAAACAGCGCGGAGCGGGGACCTATGATCACATCGATATCCCCGTTTTTCGCCCGCTCGCACTGGTCGTACTTTTCCCCGGCGGAAAGTCCCGAGTGAAGCACCGAAACCCTGTTTCCGAAACGCTTCATAAACCGCACCACGGTCTGATAAGTCAGCGCGATCTCCGGAATCAGTACGATTGCCTGCCGCCCTCTCGCAAGGCAGCCTTCTATCAGGTTCATATACACTTCCGTCTTGCCGCTTCCCGTGATCCCATGGATCAGGTAAGTCTTTCTGACGCCTCTGTCATAATCCTGCAGCACGCTGTCCACGATCTTCTGTTGGGCGGCGCTGAGCACCGGCCGGTCCTTCCCGAATCTGTTCTTTTCCCCTGCCATTTCCACCGTATCCTTCACCGGATTCCTGTAGATCCGTAAGGCCTCCACCCCGATGGCGCCCTGTTTTTCCAGACTGCTTATCGTGGACGGGGAAATATGCAGTTTTGTTCTGGCAAGCTCCATCGGCAGCCTCTCCTGCTCTGTCAGGGCGAGCAGAAGCCTTGCCATGGCGGGCCTTCTTTTTTCCATGCACCGATCCGCCAGCGCTTTGGCCTCCTCCGCAGAAAGCAGACGGCAGATCTCCTTTTTTTCCAGATGCTGTTTTTTCTGCTTTGCCGGGAGCACCGTCTTTAACGCCGCGATCATCGTGGAACCGTACTGCTCCCTGATCCAGCCCGCCAGACGCACCAAAACGGCATCCACCGCCGTATCTGTCCCGGCGGTATCCGCTATATCCTTGATCCTGTTCTCCTCAAAGGAAACGCTGTCCCTAAAGGCGATCACATATCCCTGCCGCAGCGTATCCCCTTTCCCGAACGGCACAAGCACGCTCATCCCCGTCTCCAGTTTTCCGGACAACTCTGCCGGAATGCGGTAGGTAAAAGGGCGGTCCACGCTCTCATGGGAAATATCCACGATGACGTCGGCGTAGATAAAATCTTTGCTTTTTTTCTCCATATTCTACTGGATCTCTATCCCTTCCTCCTCCAGAATTTCCGCGATCAGCACCCGCTCATCCATGGGATACTGCACGCCCTTTATCTCCTGATAATCCTCGTGCCCTTTCCCCGCTAACACCACGATGTCCCCGGGCTCCCCGTGGGTGATGGCATAGCGGATCGCCTCTTTCCTGTCCGGGATCTCGACATAGGCGCCCTTCGTCTTATGCATTCCCGTCTTGATGTCCTCTATGATGGCAAGGGGCTCCTCAAAACGCGGATTGTCGGAAGTTATGATCGTCAGATCCGCCAGATTTCCGCTGACCTCCCCCATCTCGTAGCGGCGCAGCTTCGAGCGATTGCCGCCGCAGCCAAAGAGGCTCACCAGCCTGTGGGGCTCATATTCCCTGAGCGTCGTCAGAAGGCTCTCAAGCGCCATGGCATTGTGAGCATAATCGATCATCAGAGTAAAATCATCGGAGACCTTCACCATCTCGATGCGCCCCTTGACATGCGCCCTTTTCAGCGCCTCTTTAATATCCTCCGCCGACACACGGAAATGACGGCAGATGGCAATGGCACACAGCGCGTTGTAAACGGAAAACCGCCCCGGCGCCGGCACATGGGCATGGAAATCCAAAAGCCCCTTCACATCGAAGGCAACGCCCAGTTCGCCGGGCTTTTTCACCAGCGAGAGATTCTCCGCCCGCAGGGAGGCCTCCTCATGGAACCCGTAGGTTTCAAGCTGACAGGTATGGCCTTTCAACACCTGTTCCCAGTGCTTATCGTCACAGTTTACGATACCGACGCGGCACTGCTTGAAAAGCAGCCCTTTGCAGTAAGCGTATTCCTCAAAGTCTTTATGTTCGTTGGGACCGATATGGTCCGGCTCCAGATTGGTGAAGATCCCCAGCTCAAAAGTAAAGCCCTGCGTCCTGTGCAGCATCAGCCCCTGGGAGGAAACCTCCATCACACAGACCTGACAGCCCGCATCCAGCATCTTTCTGAAACTTTCCTGCAAGAGGTAAGACTCCGGCGTTGTATTATGCGCCGGGATATGCTCCTTTCCGATGATCGTCTCGATCGTGCCGATCAGCCCTGTCTTATAGCCCGCATGTTCCAGAATAGATTTCACAAGATAGGTCGTGGTGGTCTTTCCCTTCGTCCCGGTCACGCCGATGACTTTCAGCGTATCCGCAGGATACCCGAACCACGCGGCGGAGATGAACGCCATGGCATATCTGGTATTCTCCACCCTGATCACCGTGATATCCGCATCCTCCGGCAGTTCCACATCCTTCTCCACGACCAGTGCCGCCGCCTTCTTTTCTGCCGCCTCAAAAGCCTTGCTGTGCCCGTCAAAATTCGCGCCGGCGATACAGATGAACATACAGCCCGGCGTGATCTTCCGGGAGTCCATCTCCACCTTCGTCACTTCCACATCCGTGCTGCCCTTTATACAAGTATATTCCAGTTTTTCTATTAAATCTTTACAACAAGCCATTTCACACACCCCTTTTTCTTTATAGTATCATATGTCGCACTATTTTTTTGGACCCTTCTAACATAGTACCACAATCTTTTCTTTCTGACAATTTTGACTGCCGTTTCCGACAAATTTTGTACTTTCTTAGTATTTTGTTTCTTTCTTTTTCATTTTTCTCACAGAATTTTCATCTGGAAAACACACTTTCGTCACATTTTCCCTTTATAGTAAATAATGATAGTTGAAGCAATTCACTATCTCCCCCCTCATAAGTAAAAAACGCCCGATTCGTCGGGCGTTTTTTATATCAGCAATAATTCGTCACCACGAACTCTATCTCCCGCTTTCCGCGGAATTCATTCAGGCTGGGATAATAGGTGATCGTCAGCGGCAGTCCGTCGCAGCCGCCGGAAAACAGCCTGCCCGCATCGGCGCCGTACTTGTCCGCAAGGAACTTCTCAAGCCCCTCCACATCCCCGAAATGGACCAGCGTATAATACCTGCCCTCCTTATCCGCCGCCTGAAACTTCGCCACATTTCTGTTTTTCCCAAAAATCCTCCCCGAGAGAAGCCGCACATCCTTCTGCGCAAACACCGGCTTCGGATTTCCCGTTCCAAAGGGCGCAAGAAACTCCAGCTCCTGAATAAACCCTTCCGACACATAGGACAACGGCAAGGCGATATCGATATGTACCTTCGGCACAAAATCCTCCTCTGTCAAAAGGCAGTTCTCATTCAGACGCCTGCGCAGCTCTCCCAGCCTTTCCCTCGGCAGCGACAGTCCCGCCGCCATCTTATGCCCGCCGAATTTATCAAACAGCTCCTTGCAGGCGGAAAGTTCCGCGAACATATTGTACCCTTCTATGGAACGCCCGGAGCCTTTCAGCCCCTCCTCCGCGTCGGTCAGCACGATCGCCGGTTTATGGTACTTTTCCCTGATCCGCCCGGCGATGATGCCCGCAAGGCTCTCGTGACAGTCCGGCAGATACACGACCAGCACCTTGTCCTCCTTATTGGAGCAAACCGATTCATTCCGCTCCGTCAGGTAACACTTTTCTGTCTCCGTATCTCTTCCCTCCCCACTGTCTCTTTTTTCCTCATCTCCGCAGTTCGGTTTCTGTTCTCCCATCTTGCGCCGCAGGCTCTCCGCAGCCGAAGTTCCCGCCGCTCCCGTCTGTTCTCCCTCCGTCATCTCGCGCTCCAACAGCTTCACCGCCTGTGTCACGCCCGCCTCCGTCATCTCTTTACGGCTGTCATTCAGGTTCTTCAGCTCCGCCGCCATAGGCACCGCTTTCCGGTAATCCTCCTCCAGCCAGAGCTGCAGGGAAAGAACAGCGCTCTCCAGACGTCCAGAGGCGTTGACACAGGGTCCTAAGACAAATCCGATGTGATAGGCATCTATTTTCTCTTTTTCCAGTTTATTCACTTCGATCAATGCCCGCAGCCCGGGATGCGCAGTATGATGTATCCGCTTTAATCCCTCTTTGACAATGATACGGTTTTCATCCTGCAATTCCATCACATCGCCCACCGTGGCAAAAGCCGCCATCTCCAGGAGCGCATCCAGAAGCGCGGCATCCGTCCCCAGCGCCTGCGCCAGCTTATACGCCACCACCGCCCCACAGATCCCGGGGAACGGATAAGTGTCGTCTGGCTGCTTCGGGTCGATCACCGCCTCCGCGGGCGGCAGATGATACGTTTTCTCCCCGCTGTCAGGCTCCAGCGTGAAAGGCACCTCATGGTGGTCCGTCACAACGACCTGCATCCCCAGTCGGTTTGCCAGTTCAATCTGCGGTGCCGCCGCGATCCCGTTATCACAGGTGACGATCAGCTCCACCCCTTCCTCCGCCGCCTGTTCGATCAGATGGTCGTTCAGCCCGTAACCGTCCCGGATACGGTGGGGGATCGCCGTATCCGCATTAGCGCCGAGCGCCCTGAACGCCCGCACTAGGATCGCGGTAGCGCAGACACCGTCAATATCATAGTCCCCGATCACCCTGATCTTTTGCCCATCGGAAATCGCCTCCCGGATCACCGAGACCGCCCTGTCCATATCCTTCAGCAATTCTGGCTCATACAGATCCTCAAGTCCCCCCTGCAGGTATTTCCGGATCTCCTCCTCCCCGCAGACATCCCTGTTGCGGATCAGCCTCGCCAATACCGGCGATATCCCAAACTCCTCCGCTATCTTATTAAAATCCGCCTTCTTAGCCGCCAAAAACCAATTTCCCATTTTTCATTCCCATTCCACAGATATACAGTCACCGCTGTCTTTCCATAACCGTCAATTTTCATTCAACTAAACAGGGCAGAGCCACTTTCCGCCCTGCCCTTACATTTTTTATCATTTAAACCATCTGGGCATCCGCCACAGTTTATTTCGCTTCCTCTTTCTGCTTTATCTTCGTCCGCAGCACATACCACAGCGCACCTGTGATGCATACGGAAGAGTAGGTACCGCAGAGAATACCCGCCATCAGCGGCAGTGCAAACTCGCGGATGCTCGAAACGCCGAATACATACAGCGCAGCCACCATGATAAAGGTAGTCAGGGAAGTAAAGATACTTCTCGAGAGCGTCTGCGTGATGGAGTGGTTCACCATATCCTGCAGATCGTCCTTCCTTGTCATGCTCCGCATATTCTCACGCACACGGTCGAAGATAACGATGGTCGCGTTGATGGAATATCCTACGATCGTCAGCATACATGCGATAAAGGTGGATCCCACGGAAACCCTTGTCACCGCATAGAACGCCAGTACCACCAATACGTCGTGGATCAGCGCGATCACCGCGCTTGCACCGAACCGGATATCCTTAAATCTGAACCAGATATAGAGCAGCATACAGATCGTCGCGATCACAACCGCCACAACGGCGTCCGTCTGCGCCTCGGAGCTGATCGTCGAGCTGATAGTCTCCGCCGTGATCGGATACGCGTCGTCCAGCTCAAAGTTTTCCTCCAGCATACTGTCTAACGCTTCCCTCTCTTCCACATCCAGCGTTCTGGTCTTGAAGATGACCTGATTGCTGCCGGCTACTTTCTGTACCTGTACGTTGGCGTCCCCTGTGATCTCCTCAATACCCGGCACTACCTCGGCATCCAGCCTTTCGATCGAATAATCTTCCGTGAAGGTAACTGTCGTCTGGGTACCTCCCATGAAATCCAGAGAGTAATTTAACGCGCCGTTTCCGCCGCCTTTCTGTACACCCATCACCACAAAGCCCGCTAGGATGGCTGCAACAGAGATTCCGAAAAATAAGTGTTTTTTGCCCAGGAAATTGATGGATTTCTTTTCCTTCGCCACACCGAAAAGTTTCACGGAATTAAGTCCCAGTCCCATCAGCGCATTTAAGATGATGCGGGTGATAAATACCGCCGTAAACATGGACAGGATGATGCCCAGCGCCAGAGTCTGCGCAAAGCCTTTGATCGCTCCTGTGCCCCGCAGTCCCAGCACGATGGCTGCGATCAGGGTCGTGATATTGCCGTCGATGATGGCGGACAAAGCTTTGTTAAAACCGATCTTTACCGAAGACGCCACGGTCTTTCCGGTAGCCAGTTCCTCGCGGATTCTGGCAAAGATGATCACGTTGGCATCCACCGCCATACCGATGCCCAGAATGATGCCGGCAATACCCGGCAGGGTCAGAGTGATATTGAAAGAACCCAGCAGGATAACGACCAGCTCCACATACATGCCAAGCGCCAGCACAGCCGCAAGCCCCGGCAGGAAATAAACCGCTATCATAAATACCGCAATGATGGCAAAGCCCACCGCTCCGGCAAGCAGCGCCGTCCGGATCGCATCGGAACCGAGCTGGGCACCCACCACGTTGCTCCGCAGCTCCTCCAATGTCAGTGTCAGTCCGCCGATGCGGATCGTGGAAGCCAGATTTTCCGCCGCCTCAAAAGATTCCATATTGGTGATCACACAGTTGCCGTCCGTGATCTGCTGCTGCACTGTCGGATAACTGATAATGGCATTATCATATACGATAAAGATCGGGTCATGGTTCGGCGCCGCCGCTCCTGTGGCGTCGGAGAACTTCTTCGCCCCCTCCTCCGTCAGCGTCAGCCGCACTTCATAATCAACGTTTCCCATGTCATTCTGTCTGCTGGCCGCCTGTGCATCCACCACATCGGTTCCCTCTAACACCAGCTCCCCGTTGACATCGTAAAACTCCAGCGAACCGGGACGTCCTAACTCCGAGAGGATCTCATTGGCATCCGCCACACCGGGGATCTCGATGCTGATCCGGTCACTCCCCTCCTGGTAAACCTGTGCCTCCGTGCTGTAGCCTTCCACACGCTTCTGCAGCTTGTAGATCGTATCGCTCATATCCGCTGCACTGGGCTCTTCCTCGCCCACCACCTGGTAGGTGATGCTGACACCGCCTTCCAGATCAAGCCCCAGCTTGATATCCTCGCCGGAACCCGACTTTGTCTCTCCCCAGCCGTATACCGCGGTATATCCGAACAGCGCCAGCAGCGCTATAAATACCACCAGTACAATGGCTGATCTTAATTTGCTCTGTTTCATTGTTTTTCTCTCCTTTTTATACGCTTATCCGATACCGTATGGAAGTACCGGAAACCACAGCGCTTACCTTGGCCGTATCCACGCAGGCAGCTTCACCCGCAGATCCGGCTTATTCTCTAATTTTCATCCGCCGATGCGGCTTTTAACATGATCGCACACTCTATCCGTTTTCTCTGCATTTTGCAGCCCACTTCGTAAACGTCTGTGATATTCCCGTGAAAATGCTGGGAATTCGCCGCACAGCCGCCGCTGCAGTAAAATTTTGCGAAGCAGTCCCTGCATTCTTCTTTCGCGTATACGTTGCACTCTTTAAAGTTGTCCCTGATATCCGTGCGGAGGATCCCCTCATCCACATTGCCCATCAGGAATTCCTCCTGCCCCACGAACTGGTGGCAGGGATACAGATCCCCCCAGGGAGTGACCGCCAGATACTCCGTGCCGCTGCCGCAGCCCGAGAGCCGCTTCGCCACGCATGGACCGCCTTCTAAGTCTATCATAAAATGGAAAAAATTAAAACCTTTTCCTTCTTTCCTGCGGCGGAGCATTTCTTTTGCAAGCTTATCGTATTCCTCCAGTATCACCGGGATATCTTCCTCCCTGATGGCATACGCTTCCGATTTTTCATCCGCCACAACAGGTTCCACGGAGATCTGCTCAAAACCCAGATCCGCCAGATGCAGCACATCCTTTGAAAAATCCAGATTATTCCTTGTAAAAGTGCCCCGCACATAATAGTTCATCTGGTTACGGCTCTCGGCAACTTTTTTGTACTTCGGCACTATCAAATCATAACTGCCCTGCCCGCCCCGGAAAGGACGCATCCGGTCATGGACCTCTTTGCGCCCGTCTATGGAGAGGACGATGTTTGCCATCTCCTTATTGCAGAACTCCAGTATCTCGTCATTTAAGAGTACGCCGTTGGTGGTCAGCGTAAAGCGGAACTTCTTATGGAAAGGCCCCTCCAGGCTCCGCCCGTAAGCCACCAGATCCTTTACCACCTGCCAGTTCATCAGCGGCTCCCCGCCGAAAAAGTCCACCTCCAGATTGATCCGGTTGCCGGAGTTTGCCACCAGAAAATCCAGTGCCTTCCTCCCCACCTCAAAGCTCATCAAAGCCCGTCTGCCGTGGTATTCCCCCTCCTCCGCAAAACAGTATTTGCAGGCGAGGTTGCAGTCGTGGGCGATATGCAGGCAGAGCGCCTTCACCACGGTCTGCCGGTTTTTGAAATCAAAAATATAATCTTCGTAGATATCTTTCGTGTAGAGCTGGTCCATCTGCGCCAGAGAAAACAGTTCTTCGGCTATCTCCCGCTTCTCCTGCGCAGAACAGGAAAGCTCCTCCAGCGCTTTCACAGCCTGTTCCAGAAGAGCCCCGGAAACGCCGGGCTCCTCCTCTTCCTGATCTTTTCCGGAAACATCCCGCTCCTGCTCTCCTTCCGGTTTTTTCCCGTAAACACCGTTTTCCTGCTCCCGCCATTTATCCCAGAGCGGTTCAAGAAGCGGCACTGCCTGATAGGAAAGTTCGTCCATCACATGGACGCTGCCGCTGTTCACATCCAGCACGATAGGATATCCGTTATTGATATACTGATGTATCATACCATGATCCTTTTCGTTTCGTAATCGTTTCGTCAAACCATGTGATAAAATGTGAGAATCGCCGTCTTTCTCCCTCTCACATCACAAAGAAGCAGCGAGAGATTTCCCGCTGCCTGAAACCTGACAAATCTGCTTCCGATTTTGATGCTGCCGTTGTTTCCAGTACTTATTTCTGAACTTTTTCACAGCTCTGGTTACCAACCGTACAGGAAGTCTTGCACGCTGACTGGCAGGATGTCTGACACTCCCCGCAGCCGCCTTTCTTCATGGATTCCTTTAAATCTCTGGTTGTCAATGTCTTAATATGTTTCATCACAGAACCTCCTGGCTTATTGTATCAACTTTCTCCCGCCCGCGGCAATTTATCCGCGGACATATCATTTAGGAGTATAGCATAAAAATTTGTGTATGAAAAGAGGGAGACTGAAATTTTCTGCTCTTTATTTTTTCAGAAGCCGCACCACGACCGCCTCATAAGGGCGCAGCGTCATCCGCTCTTTCACCGCCGCATCCGCGTAATTTCCGATCAGGATCTCCCCTACCGCAAACTCCCCGGGCGCCTCGAAGGGAACTTCCCCGTCCGTAAAATTGCAGACCACCAGAAGCTTCTCCTCCCCCAACGTCCTTGTGTAGGCATAGAGCTCCTTCGACTCCGGCCACAGCAGGTCATAGGTTCCGTATACGATCACCTCGTTCTCCTTCCGCAGACGGATCAGTTTCCGGAAATAGTGGAATACGGAAGTCTCCCTGTTCACTTGCTCCTCGGCGTTGATCTCTCTGTAATTCGGGTTCACCATGATCCAGGGCGTTCCCGCCGTAAAGCCCGCGTTCTCCTCCGCGCTCCACTGGAACGGCGTTCTCGCGTTGTCCCTGCTCTTGTATCTCAGATACCGCAGCATCTCCTCTTTCGTGAACACGCCGCTTTCCGTCAGTTCATGATAGGCGTTTATGCTCTCCAGATCCCGGAAATCATCTATGCTTTTAAAAGGCACATTGGTCATCCCCAGCTCCTGCCCCTGATAGATATACGGAGTCCCCTGCATCATATAAAGACAGGTCGCCAGCATCTTGGCGGAAACCTCCCGGTACTCTCCATCGTCGCCGAACCGGGACACCGAGCGGGGCTGGTCATGGTTCTCCCAGAACAGACTGTTCCACGCCACATCCTCCAGCCCTTTCTGCCATCTGGACATAACTTCCTTCAAGTCCCTCAGGTCCATCTTACGGTCAGACCATTTCCCCTTTTCGTCCGCGTCCACATCCATATGCTCAAACTGAAACACCATATTCAGTTCGCTCTCATCGCTGTTTGCGTATTTTTTCGCTTCCTCCAGCGTCACGCCGGAGCATTCCCCCACCGTGATGGTATCCGCCCGGTTCAGGACCTTCTCCCGCATCTCCTGCAGATATTCATGGACATGAGGGCCGTTCGCCGCCTCGTTAAACCCTGCATATCCGTTGATGCCGGGTACGCCGTCCGTAAACTGCGCCGGCTTGGAGATCAGGCTGATCACATCCATCCTGAAGCCGTCCACCCCTTTGTCGATCCACCAGTTCATCATCCGGAAGACCTCATCCCTGACCACGGGATTATCCCAGTTGAGATCTGGCTGCTTCTTGGAAAACAGGTGCAGGTAATACATGTCCGTCGCCGCATCGTACTCCCATGCCGGTCCCGAAAAACAGGACCCCCAGTTGTTGGGCGCGCCGCCGTCCTTCCCCTGCCGCCAGATATAGTAATCCCGGTAGGGATTGTCCACCGACTTTCGGCTCTCCACAAACCATGCGTGCTCATCGGAAGTATGGTTCACCACCAGATCCATCACGATCCGGATCCCCCGCTCATGCGCCGCCGCGAGCATCTCATCGAAATCCTCCATCGTGCCGAACTCTTCCATGATCTCCTGATAATCGCTGATGTCGTAGCCGTTGTCATCGTTGGGCGAGCGATAGACCGGCGAGAGCCAGATCACATCGATCCCCAGCTCCTTCAGGTAATCCAGCTTTGAGGTGATCCCCTTGATATCCCCGATGCCGTCCCCGTTGCTGTCGCAAAAACTCCTCGGATAGATCTGGTATACCACACATTCTTTCCACCATCTTTTTTTCATCCTGCAGCTCCTCCTTATTCCTCATTTACAGGTTATTCCTTTTTTGATTTTACGCAGCCTCTTTCCATTTCTTGAAAAGCGTGCCTCACGAGATCATTACCCGATCCCCATTGTTTTCAATGCCCATTGTCTGTCTATGTAAGGTTCATCTTTTCTTATATCGGGAATTTTCCCTCTGTATTCCTCGCACAATTCCTTATAAAATTTATCAGGTATCTCTGCCACACCATAAGATTCTCCGTCAGCCAAAATCTGAATCAGGTTCTTTTCTCCATCCCTGAAATACAATGTCTCTATCTGCTTGCAATCAGGATGATCCTTTTGAAATGTAACAAGTATATAGATTTTGAAAATTTCAATACCCCATCTTCATAATCTGTTATTCAAACTACTCTCAATGCCATTCCCTTTTCCTTATTCCACTCTTTCAAGCCGCGATAACAGAACAGTTTCAAATTGTCCTCGATGATAAACGATTCTGATCTCAGCCAGATCGTCTATTTCCAGTTTTTCAAACGGAATAATATCTGTTTTATCATACAAATCCGCATGTACGGCCTCTGGAATAATCAGCAATCCTCAAACAGCGATTATCTACATCTTTATTTCAGCGAAATTAAAACTCCAAACTATCCGCATTAAGTAGAAAATACTTCATTCCCATGATCACAAAGCCTTCCTCATTCCTCCACGGCTTTTTAGTTCCATTTACTATCACAATTTTCTTAAATGAATCAGGTATATTTCTAAATGAATTAAGTTCCTGCGTCTGCTTTTCCTCAGAAGTCATGTCATAGGCTACCTGAATATAATATCTCTGACTGCCCTGATTGACTACAAAATCAACTTCAAACTGCTTACGAATCGTTTTCCCTTCATCATTTCTTGCATACACTTCTACGATACCAGCATCCACATTATAACCTCTGATAAGCAGCTCATTATAAACGATATTTTCCATAATATGAGTAGGTTCCTGCTGTCTGAAATTCAATCTGGCATTTCTAAGTCCCACATCTGAAAAATAATATTTTAGGTTAGCACCCACATATTTTCTTCCCTTAATATCATACCGTTGCGCCTTAGAAATCAAAAAAGCCTCTGTCAGATAATCTATATGGTTGGATATGGTTTTATTACTATAATTGATACCTCGTTCACTTTTAAAAGTATTTGATATTTTAGTCGGATTGGTAGGTGCTCCTATGGCAGAAGCAAGAATATCTACCAAAGTTCCAATTTCGTCAACATTTTGAATCTTATTTCTATCTACCACATCCTTAATATAGACATTGGTAAAAATATTTTTTAGATATTCTGCCTTTTGGCGTTCCGCAGAGAATTGTGCTACCTGTGGTAACCCACCATATTTCATATACTCCTCCCAAGCATCATCATAATCTCCCTCATAAGCATTATAGAACTCTGCAAAGGATAGCGGATAAATTCTTATCTCATCTCCTCTGCCTCTAAATTCAGTTACAATATCGCTGGACAAAAATTTCGAGTTGCTTCCGGTCACATATACATCAATATTGCTAATCCGAAGCAAACTGTTCAGCACTTCTTCAAATCGTGGCATAAACTGTACTTCATCTAGAAGCAAATAGTACTTCTGTTCATCTTTCATCGCGTCCTTGATATACTGATAACACTTTTTCGGATCTCTCAGCTCCTCATTTTCAATACCATCTAAGGCAATCTCAATGATATGTTCACTATCTACACCACTCTCCAATAAATATTTCTTAAACAATACAAATAACAGGAATGATTTTCCGCATCTCCTGATTCCAGTGATAATCTTTATCATCCCATTACCTTTTCTTATCTTTAACTGTTCAAGATATTCCTTTCTCTCAATTTCCACAGTATTGCTCCTTATTTTTGTGTATTGACGCATTTTTTAGTAATGATATTATATCATCCAACATTTATTTAATCAATAGTCATTACTATTTTATGTGTATTTGCACAATTTTATGTAGTGAATAACCACAAAAAACTTTTTATCGATCAAAGAAATGTAAGGTTCACGCAAGACAAAAGAAAGATTCTTTTAAGGCAGGCATGATAGAATTCTTCTCAGTTGAAAGGAGATTTCACCATGAGCGACTATATTATAGAGACAAAAACCCTCACCAAACAGTACGGCGCCCAGAAAAGCGTCTCAGGCCTGAACATCCATGTCAGAAAGGGCAGGATCTACGGTCTGTTAGGCAGAAACGGCGCAGGCAAGACCACCACCATGAAGATGCTGCTGGGCCTGACTAAACCCACCTGCGGGGAGGTGATGATCTGGGGAAAGCAGCTCTCCGGAAATGAGAAAAAGCTTCTTCCACGGATCGGTTCCCTGATCGAATCCCCCGGCTTTTATCCCAATCTCACGGCGACCGAAAATCTGCAGATCTTCGCTTCCCTGCGGGGTGTCCAGGACCGCCACGCGATCCGCGACGCGCTGGAGCTGGTCTCCCTCCCCTATAAGGACAGGAAACTGTTTTCCCAGTATTCCCTCGGCATGAAGCAGCGGCTCGCCATCGCCCTCGCGGTGATGCACGATCCGGAGATTCTGATCCTGGATGAGCCCATCAACGGCCTCGACCCCATCGGCATCGCCGAAGTGCGCTCTTTCATCCGGGAGCTGTGCGACGCCAAAGGAAAGACCATCCTGATCTCCAGCCATATCCTTTCCGAGATCTCCCTGCTCGCCGATGACATCGGCATCATCGACAAGGGGCTCCTGCTGGAGGAGGAGTCCCTCGCCGAGCTGGAGGCAAAAAGCAGCAGGCACATCCGCTTTACCGTCTCCGACACGGCGCAGGCGGCACGGATACTGGAACACACTTTCCGCGAATATCATTTTACCGTGCTGGACGAACACCGTCTGCGGCTTTACAATATGGATCTGTCCGCGGGCAGGATCGTTACGGCTTTCGTCCGGGAGGGACTGGAGGTATCGGAAGCCGCGCTCTTTGAGGAAAGCCTGGAAAGTTATTTTAAACGGGTGACGGGAGGTGAGGGCATTGCTTAAACTGATCATAGCCGAATTTCGGAAATTGAAGCGGAAAAAACTGTTTCAGCTCGCCTTTCTCACCACCTTTATCATGCCCCTTTTTTATACGCTGCTGATAAAGGATATCGATCTGGACAGTATCATGAGCACCGTGCAGAAGGAAAACGGCTTTTTGCTGCTTATTCCTTTTTCCGTCGTGATCGCCGCCAATCTGTTTTTTGAGGAACAGGATCACGACACCCTGAAAAACCTGCTGTGTATCCCGGTCTCAAAAGGCCGTCTTGCCGCGGCAAAGCTTTTTGTCGTCCTGTTCTTCGACCTTGCCTATGAACTGGCGGGATACGGATTCTCTATCCTGCTCGCGCTTTTTCTGGATATTCCGCTCCTTCGCCTAGGCGAGCAGCTTTTTATCACATGCTGCTGCGGTGTTTTGCTCTGGGCAGCGGCGATGCCCTGCCTGCTCCTTGTGATCTGGTGCAACAGATCCTATATCATCTCCGTCATCATCGCCTTCGCCTACACGATCCTCGGCTATATCCTGCACGTAAGCGACGCCGTCCTGCGGGTGCCTCTGGGACCAAACATCGCCACCTTCCTCCCGGTCCCGATCATCTTCCGGTGGCGCTATCAGTTCCACTCAATAGAAAATGCCGGTCCCATCATGACAGAGTTTTTTGAGGGATTCCGCCCCTATTTTGTGTCGACGCCCGCCGTCTTTGCCATCCTGACAGCGGAAGCCGCCCTCTGCATGGCGCTGATGATAAAAGTTTATGAAAAACAGGGTGTATAGAGAGGTGCGTCGAAGTGACTTTTCTCTTTAGTGCCGTCGCGCAGCGACTTTAATAGAAAGGAAATATACTATGATTGCCATCATCAAAACTGAATTTCAAAAAATAAAAAGATACCACATTCTGCTGATCGGCCTGATCGGCATGTTCTGTTCGCCGCTCCTTCAGCTCTTCTCCCAGATGGTCATGAACGAAGAGCTGAGAGATCCCGACTTTCATTTTGCATCGCTGATCGACGCGGTGATATGGGGCAACACACAGATCTTTATGCCGGTCTTATTCACGCTGACCGGCGGATATCTGATCAACCGGGAGTACACAGATGATACGCTGAAAAACATACTGACTGTTCCCGTCTCCTTCCGAAAATTCCTCGCCGGGAAACTCGCGGCCATCGGCCTTTTATCCGTCCTTTTCGGGATATACAGCCTGATCGTCACATGGATCGTCAGTGTTCTTGCGCGCCTCCCGGATATCAACGCGGCGGAATTTCTGTACGGCCTACTGCGGATGATCCCGCTCTCCGTCCTGATCTATGTTATCGTCCTTCCGGTCATCGCCTTCTGCAGCCGGAGGCCGGGACTGTTCATGACAGGATCCGTACTCTCTTTTATCGCGGGGTACTGCGTTCTGTTTTTCAAGCGGGGGCTGCTTCGGGATATCTATCCTTTTACGGCGGCTCTGACGCTCATCGGATTCGACACTTCCTCCTACACTGGCGCGCCGGACAAAGGGAGCCTTCCGCTTGCCGTACTCTCGCTGGGATGCATGCTGCTTGTCAGCATGATTCTCGTCTATACCGCCAAAGTTCCCGAGGCGGCGGGAAAACGGAAAACACCCAAAAAACATGCCGGCAGCCTTCGCCCGGCGCAGAGGGCGCGGGTGCGTTCTGACACGAACTACAGTATCAGTTAACATCTCAGTCAGCGGATAGGAACATAAAATACTTAAGGCGCCCTTTGAAAAAAAGAGCCGGCGCAAGCGTGGCAACGTAGTATTTTATGTTCTTATTTGCGTCCGTTTTCATCTCCGTTCCTCTTCCTGCTTTTTTCTGTTTCATGGTCACAATTCATTCCGCATCCATTTTAAAACATTGACCTTCCTGATGCCGTCATAGTTCATTTCGCCGAAAATTTCATCCAGTGTAAGAAGATATTTCGGATAATTATCCCTGATCTCTCGAAGCGGTGAAAGTTCCCGCTCGAGCACTTTCTCATCCAAGGTTGTCTGCGCCACCTGATAGTAAGCCGGATGCCCTTCTTCCATAACGACAAAATCCACTTCACCGTTTTTATCAAGCTGTCCCACATATATCTCGGTATAACGCCGGCGCAGTTCCAGATAAACCAGGTTTTCAAGAATGTGTCCCATATCCGAATCTTTCCCCCGGATCAGCATATTCCGCATGCCGATATCACAGACATAATATTTATTCATTGTCGCCAAAAACTGTCTGCCTTTAATATTGTATCTTCTCACCTCGTAAAACATCAGGCTGTCGGTCAGGCCGCGGATATAACGGTCCACGGTCTTCTGGTCTATTTTTTTTCCATGTGATATCATTGTATTGGCAATCGTGGTTGGAGACGTCCGGTTACCGATATTATGCAGCAAAAAGCGTGTAACCTCCTCCAGCATATTGACATCCGCGATCCTTAACCGTTTCACAATATCATTCAGCAGGATCGTGTGATAAATTCCCGCCATATATTCTTTTGCTTCCTGCTCCCCATATCCATACTTCAAAACATACGGAAAGGAACCTGTCCGGATATATTTATCCAGCTTTTCAGCGGAGGACATCTTCTGTCCTTCCTCTTCCATACCATCGCAAAACTCCCGAAAAGACAAGGGCATCATGGACAGCTCGACATATCTTCCGGTCAGTAAAGTCGCCAGCTCCCCCGACATAAAATACGCATTGGAACCGGTGATATACACATCACAGTTTTCTTTTAAAAACAGACTGTCAACCGCCTTTTCAAAAGCGTGCACATGCTGAACCTCATCCAGAAAAATATAGTTCATTTTATCCGGTATAAGCCGCTCTTTCACATAACAATAAAGAGTTTTATAATCCTGCAGATCTTCAAATTCCAGATCCTCAAAATTGACTGCAGTGATCTGCTCCGGCAAAACACCGTTCGCCAGTAAATAGTCCTGATATATTTCAAAAAGCGTAGACTTACCGCAGCGGCGTACACCGGCGACCACCTTAATGATCTGCCTGTCTCTCCATTTGATAAGCCAGTTCAGATAATCTGTTCGTTCTAATCGCTGCATATCATCCCTCCTTATCATGTAGTATACTCCGTTTTTGCCAAAGCATCAATACAATAATGGATTTCGTTCCGTTTTTATATACTTTTTTCATCTTTACGGATTTCATTCCACCTCCGCAAAGGTATCCGCGATCACTCTCATCTCCTGTCCCCAGCCTTCTTCCGCCTCCGCCGGGAAACAATACTCCACACACCAGACAGACGTCTCTGACTCATACAGCCGCGCCCTGTAACGGATTCCGTTTTCCTCTCTCTCCATCTCTTCTTCATCCGGCACAAAACCGTCATCTTCCAGTATCTGTCCGATCGGATAGCCAGCCTCAAAGCCCGCCACCCATATCCTGACATTTTCATTTGCCGTCGCCTGCCAGGTATCCGCTTCCGCCTTCTGCCATTCACCCACGGGCAGATAAAGGGCATATTCCTTTCCTGTCAGGACGCCTCTTTCCACGACAAGCTCCGCCTCCTTCTGCTCCGCCATACCCTCTTTCATGATCGTCAGCGTCATCCTGTCTTTCGCCGTGTTTTCCTCCCCGGACTGCACGTTGCGCACCCAGTAGACATCTTCCCCGTGCCAGTCCATCAGAATATATTCCGCGCCGCCGTTATTTTCATAGTCCAGCGTGAGGATCTCTCTTTCCGCACTATGTTCCTCGTAGGGCGTTATCTCCACACTGACCCCGCCGTCCATTGCCTCACACTGCCCGGTCCCGCCGACGCCGATGCCGATAAAATAGCTGAACTCTCCTGTTTCGGATATCCCCATTCCGTCCCCGGCGGACCGTCCCGTTCCCCAGAGCATGGGATCCGTCCGGTCAAAGTCGATAACCCAGCTCCCGGCCATGGCGGCAAGCCCGGCATCGTCAGCCGGTTCCTCCGTTTGAGCCGGCGTCGCCTGCGCCTGCTCCCCAAACTCCCCGGCGCTCTCCTCCGATCCCGCCTGACTTCCCGGCAGATGTGCCGCGCCGCTCCCCGCCACGGAACATCCCACCAGCGTCCCTGCGCTGACCGTCAAAACCACGGCGCACGCCAGCAGGAGGACGCCGTTTTTCTTTCCCGTTTTCTGCAGGATATTCCGAAACCGCTTCTTCATGATCCGCTTTCCGCCGTAAAATCCCGTCGACAGCGTGATGTTCTTACGGCATCCCCTATGGAGCGTGGACAAAAGCGTCTCCGTATATGCCTTTTTCGTATCGGCATCCGCTCCCTTCATCACCCGCTCATCACAGGACAGCTCCATGTCCACCGCCGCCTCCTTCCGCATGATCCAGACAAGGGGGTTAAACCAGTGCACACCGTTTACCGCCACAAACAAAAGCTTCCAGTAAACATCCCCCCTCTTCCAATGGACCAGTTCATGTTTCAGGATAAAAAACAGTTCCTCCCTGCTGTACTCCTCATCCGGCAGGACCAGAACGGGCCGGAAAAATCCCAGTACCATCGGGCTTGCCGCCTCGGAAAATTCTATGACAGGCAAGATATGCCTGATATGCAGTTCCCGCTTTATCTTCAGATACTGCTGCAGGATGACCGCATTTTTCACATATCTTCCGTTGCCCACCACCTGCCTTTTATAGTACAGATAGCTGATCAGATGTGCGGCTATAAAGAGAAAGCTTCCCGCCAGCCAGATCACAGCGCCGATATCCAGTATCGTAACACTTTCAGCCGCCGTTGCCGCAAGTGGCGCCGTCATCCGCTCCGGTATATTTACAACGATCCTCCGCGGAGCGGGCGCTGTCGATTCCGAATCCGCCCCGCCCTGCTTTTCCTCCGCCGTTATATGGTTTTTCCATTGTACCAGCATATCCGCAGCAGACCTTCCCTCCGCGCCGTTGAAAGGGATAAGAAGCCTCGCCGCCAGAAAGATCCAGATCAGATATTTCCATTTCGAGGCATAACGCCTGTTAAGAAGCGGTGAGATGAACAGCAAAAGGGCGATGATCAGGCTGACAGATGCCGAGATTTCCAGAACCGTGAGAAACAGATCCGTCATCCCTCATCCTCCCCGGCATCTTTCGCCTCCAGTTTATCCAGAAAATCCCGCAGTTCCTCCACATCGGAACTTTTGATTGCTTTCGAACTGTATAAGGAGGCGATCATATTCTGTATGGAGTTGTTGTACAGTCTCTCCAGAAAACTTTTGCTCGCCCCCGTCTTATATTCGTTCTCCGCGACAACCCAACTGTACAGGTTGCTCCCCGTGGAGCGGTCGCACTTCACAAACCCTTTATCCGCCAACCGCGTCAGCGAAGTCATCAGCGTGGAGAGCTGCCATTTCCTGCGTCCGCTCAGTTCTTTCAATATGTAATTGGACGTGACGGGACTTTTGCTGTCCCAGATCACCTGCATGATCTCCAGTTCGGCTTCCCCCAGTTTTTTTATGGTATCCGTCATCCTTTCATCCTCCTGTTCTGATAGATACTGCTTATTGGTGCCGCGCAGGCTGCCTTTCTGCGCCATAGCGGCATCTGTCCCGCTGCCCGCCTCCGTACTCTATACCTTTACATTTCCAACCCATAAAAATAAACTTTCCAGCCGTCTTCCTGCTTGACCATCTCAAGGGTCAGATATAAGAGCCCTTCTCCCGTGTTCGCCCTATCGCACTCCAAAGATACCACCTGCGTATCTCCGATCTGAGATTCTCCGATATCCTCCAGCCCTTTGACGGCTGTCATGCCCGCAACTTTCGGTTCCGCATCCGGGTATATTTCTATATCCCCATCGTAGGAATCCGCCAGATATTTCCGGAGTTCCTCCTGATCCCCATCAAAATATGCCCGCGAAAAATCAGACGCGATATCGCCGATCTCCATCGCATCCTCCGATAAAACCGGTCTCCCGCCGAAATTCTGCGAATCCTCCTGATCTGTCTGCATCAGATCTTCCTGCGATTGCATTTCCCCTGATTCTCCCTGTACCTGATCTTTCAATGACTGCATTTCCCCTGATCCGCCCTGCGTCTGATCTCCCTGTGCCTGATCTGGTCCCGATGGAGCCGTCCCCTGCAGTGCCTCCTCTTCTTTCGTCCTTTGTGCTTGGCTGCCCGGCACACCCACATTTTCTGAACTCTCCGTCTGCGCAGCCGTGCATCCTGTCATCATGCCAAGGACCAATGTCATACAGACCGCCAGCACCAGAAGAAAAAGCCCTCTTTTTTGTCCTGACTGCCCTAAAATATTCTGAAACCGTTTCTTCATAATTCTGCTGCCTCCGTTAAACTGTGTTGTCAGTGCGTTTGTCTTTCCGCATCGCCTCTCAAGGGCGGACAGCAATGTCTCCGTATAGGCTTTCCGCCCCCTGCCGGATGCCCCCTGAACCACCTGCTCATCACAGGAGAGCTCCATGTCGATGACCGCCTCCCTCTGCATCACCGCGATCACCGGATTGAACCAGTGGAGCGCCCTCGCCAATATAAAAAGAAATTTGAGGAAAGTATCGTGCCGTTTGAAATGGATCAGCTCATGCCGGAGGATAAAGAACAGTTCCTCCCCGCTGTATGCACCCTCCGGTATCGCCAGAAACGTCCTGAAAAAGCCGATGACCATCGGACCTTCCGTGTTCCGGCACCAGATCACAGTGATCTTTCTTCTGATCTTCAATTCCCTTTTTAAGGCAAGGAACCGCCGCAGTACAGCCTCATCCGCCACGCGCCTGCCATCCCTGACAAGTTTTCTTTTATAACGGCAGTAACTGCATATATGTACCAGCACGATACCGACAGACACCGCAAGCCAGACGACAGCCAGAGCGTCCAAAACGGAAAATCCCGGCACCTTCTGCACAGCTCTCGCCGCCTGCGGCATGACTAAAATGCCGTCCCCCGCGATATCCGCAGCAGAAGCGGACACGGAGACAGGAATACTTATCTCGATATTCCTCTCAGGCAGGCTGAAATTGACCGGAACAACCAGACGGACCGCCAGGGCGATCCATATATAATACCGCCATCTGGCTGCATACCTCCTATGGAAAAACGGCGCAGATAAAAGCATGATCAATACGATCACACCCGTTGAAACAGAAACTTCCACCACAGATAACAATATATTTCTCAACAGATCCATTTCTTATCCCCCGTTGTTATACAAGTGTATAATTCATTATGCGCCCGTATAATAAATTTGTCAAGCAGTATTTCGAAAAGCCAATATAAAATATATTGCTTCCCCTCCTCAATTCTGATAAAATTTTATAGCAAACGACAAAAAATATCGGCATAACATATTTGAACAGAAAACGAAAGGAAGGAGCGTGCCATGTGCAAGCGTCTGTCCGTCTATTTGAAAGAAATGTACCCCATCCTGCCGCGTTTTATCCTGGGGCTGATCATCTTCGGGGAGATTCATTTTATCATCCTGTTAAATGCCGGCGTCCGGGATTTCAGGCTCGGCATTCAGGAGCTGATCGGCGGTTTCACCGTATTCAGCTTCCTCCTGTGGCTCAGGATCGCTGACGATTTCAAGGACTATGAACTGGACTGCCGGCTCTTTGCCGAAAGGCCTCTTCCTTCCGGACGGGTACACAAAAAGGATCTCGCCATCTTCGTGTCCGCTCTGATTACAATTACCGTACTGTTAAATCTGTTTTTCATGAATAATTTCGGTTTCTTTCTGTTCCTGTATATCTACGGGACGCTGATGTCCCTGTGGTTTTTCAGCAAGAAAAAGATCCAGAAGAGCCTTCCTTTAGCGCTCATCACCCACAACCCGGTACAGATGATCATGAACATCTACATCATCTCTTTCACCTGTTTTAAATATGAACTGCCGCTTTTTACCTTCGTCAATTTTCTCGCCGCATGGACGCTCTATTTTCCAGCGCTGATCTGGGAGATCGCAAGGAAGATCCGCGCGCCGAAGGACGAGACGGAATACGTGACTTATTCCAAACTTTTTGGCTACAGAAAGGCGACACGGTTTATCCTAATCATCACATGGGTGGATATCATCACCAATTTTCTGCTGGTGTGGAATTTAAATAAACTTACGGTGCTGGCGCTGTTTCTGGATGTATCATGGATGACGGCAAAGTTTCTGCAATTTATGAAAGATCCGACAAAGTTTAAGATCGTGGATAAAGTGGAGCGCTATACATATATCCAGGAATCGCTGATGCTGCTGACGATCCCTGTCTATCTGATCTTCGGTGCCATTTAGGAGGTAGCCCCATGATCATTACCACAAAAAACTACAGGACGATCGATTTAGGCACAAAAGCCAAAAACCTGTTTCTGCTGGCGGAAGCCGGTTTTTCGGTGCCGCCTTTTTTCTGCGTCGACAAAACATTTTCAGAGGAGGAAGTCCTCGCCTATCTGACGCGGCATTTCCCCGATACCGCCCTGTTTTCCGTCCGTTCCTGCGCCTCTTTGGAGGATTCCGCGGACTTTTCCTTCGCGGGACAGTTCAGGACCTTTCTCAGAGTGCCAAAGGACGATATCTGTGCCCGCATCCGTGAAGTCCTATCCGATGCCGCCCATCCGGAAACCATCTCCTACTGCCGGATTCATGGTCTCGAACCCGCCGCCCTTAGGATGCATGTCATCGTACAGGAAATGATTGTGTCTGACCTCTCTGGCATCCTGTTCACTGCCAATCCGCAGGGACTCTTGAACGAATCCGTCATTGTCTGCGGTGCCGGCACCGGCGATCTTGTCGTGGAGGATAAAACAGATGTCACAACCTACTATTACAACCTCACCGACCGGATCTTCTATTATGAACAGGCCGGCTCCTCCCCGCTTTTGTCCCATGCGCAGGTGGAGGAACTGATCCGTCTGTCCCGGAAGATCAGGGAACTGATGAACATAACTCCAAAAGCCGTCGAGTATGATATCGAATTTGCAATAAAAAATGATACCCTCTACGTTCTGCAGGCGCGCCCTATCACTTCCTTAAAATATGACGTTCCTGTCATTATTCTCGACAACAGCAATATCGTGGAGAGCTATCCCGGCATCACGCTGCCGCTGACCCAGAGTTTTATCAGGGAGGCTTACTATCAGGTATTCAAAAATCTACTGCTCCATCTCATAAGGGAGCCGGACAGCGTTCAAAAGATCGACGGGGTCCTGCGGCACATGGTGGATATGGCGAACGGACGCATCTACTACCGCATCAGCAACTGGTATGATGTGCTGCTCTTTCTGCCCTTTTGCAGCCGCCTGATCCCGATCTGGCAGGAGATGATGGGGGTAAAGGACAAAGCTGTCAGTTCCGGTATGCAGGGAAATATCCGCCGGGGCACCCGACTGAAGGTGGCGCTCTCCTTTTTCCGGCTTCTGCGCACCTGTCCGAAGGAGATGGATAAACTGGATCTGTATTTTCAGGAGATCATCAAACGGTTCGACGCGCTGGATCTGGATACCGACGACAACCGCATTCTGCTCGGGCACTACCGCTCCCTGCAGGATATGACCGTAAAGCGCTGGGACATGACCCTTGTCAACGATATGTACGGTTTTCTCTTCACCGGCCTGTTGAAAGCCCGGCTGAAGGCGAAACATATCCCCGATCCGGAGTTTACGGCAAACCGCGCCATCTCCGGCATTCAGAAGCTGGAGAGCATGCGCCCCATTGAGGCGCTCCGAAAGATGACTGCGCAGGCAAAAGAAGAAAATCTGATCGCAGAGTTACAGGCGATCAACAGCAACGAAGCCTATTTTCAATATATCCGGAATGACAGCCCTTTTTCCCGAAACATGCAGGAGTATATCCAAAACTTCGGGGACAGGAATGTGGAAGAATTAAAGTTGGAGAGCAAAACTTTCCGCACCGATCCGGTACTGCTCGTCAGATGTATCCTGCAGTATGCCGAAACGTCCCCTGATCCTTCCGGGAATGTTTTCGCGCCTCCCCGCCTTACCGGCCTCTCCGCTTTCTTTGCAGGGAGAGCCGCTGTCGGCATCCGCAACCGGGAGAGATCCCGTCTGCACCGCGGCCGTCTCTACGGCATGATGCGCTCTCTCGCCCTGCGGATGGGGGAAAATCTCAGCAGGCAGGGCAGAATCACACAGACGGAGGATATCTTCTGGCTCTACCTTGAGGAGATCGAAACTGCATCTTCCGATCCAGCGCTGGACCTGAAAGGCATTATTGCCGGGCGGAAGGATGAATATGCGGGCTTTTCTGCCCTCCCCGCCTATTCCAGACTGGTCTTTTCCGGGAAAATAACGCATAAGCATCCGAAACCGGGTACAGGAACCGCCTGCCCATCTGGCATGTTTTCATCCGGCTCCGCCTGCACGGGAACCGCCTGCTCTTCGGGCATTGCGGAAGGCGAAGTGTTGCTTGTGAAGGAGCCCTCCCCCCTGCTCGACACGAAAGGAAAGATCCTCGTCACAAAAATGACCGATCCCGGCTGGGTATTCCTGATCGCACCGGCTAAAGCTGTCATCTCGGAAAAGGGCTCATTGCTGTCCCACACGGCGATCATCTCCCGGGAACTGGGAAAACCCGCCGTCGTGGGCATCGAACATATCACGGAATACCTGAAGACAGGCGACCGGATCCGGGTGGATGGAGATAAGGGAACTGTGACGATTCTGTCGATAACATAAGAAAGCGAGGCCATCATGAAAAGCATCAGCGAATATCTGGACGAAGATTACATAAAATGGGCGGACCGCCCCTATATCAGCACAAAGGAGAACGGCATCTGGCGCTCCCGCACCTTCCGGGAGACCATCGATGATATCCGCTGCCTCTCCAAAGCCCTGTTGGCGAGAGGATTTGCAGGCAAAAATCTGATGCTCTGCTCCGAAAATTCCCGGGAGTGGATACTTTTGTATTTTGCCGTCATGGGATATGTAGGTACCTGCGTGCCCGTGGACAAGGAATGGACCGCCTACGATCTGCAGAACACCTTATCTTCCGTCCCGGTCTCTGCGGTCTTCTATTCCCGCTCCCGGAGAGAAAGGTTTCTGCCTCTGCAGGAACAGCATCCTGATATCGTATGGTTTTGCATCGAGGATATCCTTCCCGATCTTATCCGGGAGGGACGCGTATCTTCCCTCGCCCTGTCCGGCAGGACGCAGATAAAGGAAACCGCCATGATCCTGTTCACCTCGGGCACCACGAATATCCCCAAAGCAATCCCGCTGACGCAGGAAAACCTGTTTGCCAACTGGGAGACGCTGTATCTGCGCACGCCCATGACCGAGCGGGATATCTCCTTTGTCTTTCTGCCCTTCCACCATGTCTACACCGGCGTGGCAAATATCCTGTACACTGTCGTCTCCGGCATGCAGCTCTTTCTCTGCTCCGATCTGACATGCATGATCCCGGAACTGATGGAAGTGCGCCCCACCGTCGTCTGCATGGTCCCGCTGTTCCTATACCGGATGTACGAAGCCGTGAATGACCAGCTTTTAGACGTGCTACGGGGCATCCGCTTCCTCTACTGCGGCGGCAGTTTCACGGATCCCGCCGTCAAGAAATACTTTATCGAACAGGGCGTCTGCCTGCTGGAAGCCTACGGCACCACGGAGACTTCCTCCGTCATCGCCCTCGCCCGCCCAGGAGACCCGGATCTCGCCGCCAACGGCGTTGTTCTGGAAAATCTGAACGTGCAGATCCTTGACCCGGATGAAAACGGCGTGGGGGAGATCGTCGTCGCCGGAAAGAGTGTCTCCCACGGCTATCTGAACCGGAATGACCGCTACTCCGAGTTTGATCAGGACGGCTACCATACCGGGGATCTGGGCATCCTCTCCCCGGATGGACATCTGTACCTGAAGGGCAGGAAAAAGCGGATGATACTGACTGCCAACGGCAAGAACGTCTATGTGGACGAGCTCGAAGCGCTGCTTTTACAGCATCCGCAGATCAAAGCCGCTGTGGTCTTCGAGGAAAACCACCACCCCGCGGCTAACGTCACCAGCGATCTGACGGAGGATGAGATGCGGACATACCTCGCCGAAATCAACGGCCGCCTGCCCCGCTATAAACAGATCCGCAATGTTTATTTAAAACCCGACATTCTTGGAGGACGCATCAAATGAATTACAGAGTTATCACCTTTTCCGGACAGGACAGAGATCTTGTCCAAAAATTTCTGGACCTCCCCGAACGGCTCTACACCAAAAAGGAGATCATGCAGCAGCCCGACGAGGAGAAAAAAATTTTGGAAGGCACGCATGTTTTGAGCCACTACTTCACTGTTTTTCCGCTGCTTGTCCTGAACGAGCAGGATACTCCCATCAGCCGCGCCGTCCTGACTGTCTATCCAGACGACCGGGACGCATACCTCGGCTTTTTTGAGAGCGAGAACGATCAGGAAGCTGTCTCTTTGCTGATAAAAGAGGCGGAAAATATCGCAAAAGCCAACAATTGCACAAGGATCACGGGTCCCATCGACGCCTCCTTCTGGATCCGCTACCGATTTAAAGTAAACTGTTTTGACCGTTCCTACACGGGAGAACCCTACAACAGGAACTATTACGCCGCATTATGGCAAAATGCCGGTTTTGAGATCGCGGAGCGTTACTATTCCAACCACTACCGAAAAGTAAACGCCTCCGACCAGAACAGCCTGTTTTCCGACCGTCTTGCCCGGAAGCTCGCGGAGGGCTACCTGATCGAAAGCCCATCCAAAGAGACGTTTGATAAAGCCCTTGTCGAAGTCTATGAACTCCTGATCGAGCTGTATCAGAGTTTCCCCGCCTATAAGCGCATCAGCAGGGAAGAATTTGTCTCCCTCTACAGCTACCTGAAGCTGCTGATCCGGTATTCTATGGTGAAAATGGCTTATTATCAGGGGAGAGCCGTCGGCTTTTTCATCAGCATTCCCGACTACGGCAACACTGTCTACGGCCAGCTTACCCCGATGGATTACCTGCGCATCCTCCGGATCCGTACAAAGCCGAGATCCTACGTCATGCTCTATATGGGCATCGACGCCTCCCACCACGGGCTCGGGAAAGCCATGGCGGAATCCATAAAGGAAGAGCTGCAGGCTGCAGGCATCCCCTCCGTCGGTGCGCTGATCCGCCACGGAAATATCAATAAGGACTATTTCCGTGAACTGATCGATTACGAATATGAGTACGTGCTATTGCGAAAAGAACTGATCTGACTGCAGTGTCAGTCTGTATTGAGGACAGTATCCTTCCCGCCTCGCTCTCATCTGCTCTGTTCCGCAAAAGACTGTGAAGCAATACAGCGGACACCAGATCCATCTATGTCCGCGTCCTCAGCTCAGCATGCCCCCCAGCATGCCGCCTCCCGCGCACAGCAGGACGGTTGTCACGAAATCCACGGAGAGCTGGGGAAACGAGCGGTTTACGATAACTGACACCGCAAACAGCACCACAAAATATAAGGCTCCCATCACCGCGCCCCAGAAAAACTTCCGCTTCCCCTTCTTTTTCCCGGTGACAAATCCGGCAAAAAAGGATGCGGCGATATAGATCAGGATAATGCACGCATGCACGATCTTTTCAGACAGATGAAGCTTATAGAGCAGAAAAGCCAGAAGAAGCAGAAATCCCCCTGTCAGAATATAAGAAAACAATAGGCACTTTAACGTAAACAATATCTGCGGCATATATTTTTTTGTGACAGACATATTACCCTCCATTTCTGCGCACGTTTTTTGCGCGCATCCCTGATTAAAACTTTGTAATATTTTCCTTAAAGAAATATATGCTTCTTGACAACACAGTATTCTGTTTATAGAATATATCTTGTTCAGAGACAAGCAAATTCATATCGCATGCCGCGCTTGCGCGGGCTTTTGGCGAGTACTGCAAGAAGCATTGCCCGCCGCTTGTCTTCCTTAATAAGTAAATTCTATCCCAAAAGAAAGGAACCTTCATGGATACCACCGGTGTCATACAACTTCTTATCATATTTGTCCTTCTGATATTATCCGGCTTTTTTTCCTCCGCGGAAACAGCGCTGACCTGCGCGAATAAAGTCCGCATGCGTTCACTCGCCGAGGACGGCAATAAAAAAGCTTTCCGCGTCCAGACCATTTTAGAATCCTACAGCAAGATGCTCAGCACGATCCTGATCGGCAACAATATCGTCAATATCGGCGCTTCTTCTCTTGCCACCACTTTGACGATCCGTCTATTCGGCAATCAGTTTGTCGGCGTTTGTACCGGACTTCTGACTTTTCTCGTGCTGATCTTCGGGGAGATCGTGCCCAAGACCTGGGCCAGTTCCCATGCCGACAAGATCGCCCTTGCCTACAGCGGCATTATCTGCGGCCTGATGGTTCTGCTGACGCCCGTTATCTGGGTCGTGGACAATATTGCAAACGGCATTATCAAAATCTTTCACCTTGGGGCAAAGCCAGGGGAAGGCAGCATCACGGAGGATGAACTGCGCACCTATGTGGATGTGAGCCATGAAGAAGGGGTGATCGAGTCCGAGGAGCGGGAGTATATCCACAACGTATTTGATTTTTCCGATTCCACAGCGTCGGAGATCATGATACCGCGGATCGACATGGCCGCCATCTCCTCCTCCGCCGCTTACGAGGATATCTTTGCGCTGTTCAAAAAGACCATGTATACCAGGATCCCCGTCTACGAGGAGGAAAATCCCGACAACATCATCGGTTTTATCCATATGAAAGATTTTCTTTTGACGAAGGATTCCCCACGGTTCAAGGTGAACAAGATACTGCGGAAAGTCTACTATACCTATGAGCGCAAAAAGACGTCGGACCTTCTGGTGGAGCTGCGTGAAAAAGCCACCAGCCTTGCCATCGTGCTGGACGAATACGGCTCGGCTGTCGGCATGATCACGATGGAGGACCTGTTAGAGGAAATCGTGGGCGAGATCCGGGATGAGTACGACGCAGACGAGGCGGAACTGATCAAGCAGATCGATGAGCGTACATATCTCATCGAGGCCGGTATGAAGCTGGATGATGTGAACGATGCCTTGGGTCTCTCTCTGGAATCGGAGGACTTCGATTCCCTCGGCGGCATTATGATCGACAAGCTGGACCGCCTGCCGAAAAACAATGAGATCGTCACTCTTGACGACGGCTCCACGCTGCAGGCGAGGGGCATCTCCCAGAACCGTATCCGGAAGGTGCTGATGAAACTGCCCCTTGTGCCCGAGGAGGATGTGGAAGCGGAGGATTGATCTTAAACCTCCGCTTTTTTTACATTTTTTCAGACGAACTTTTCTCTTTTTCCTACACTTTTTCAGACGAACTTTTGTCATTTCCTTACACTTTTTCAGACGAACTTCTCTCCTATTCCCCCATTTTTTCAAACAAACTTTTTTTGCATGGATTGAAGAGCGACAACTTCCCATCTGGGAAACAGGCAATTTATCCAAGGTTAAATAACTTGCTGATGACCAGAGGCTGAACGATGACCATGATCACAAGTGAATTTCATTTCTCCTGTCCGCACATTTTCCCCGCCTGATCCGTTATACATTATGTCAGCACAAAAACGGGCGCGGTGGTATAATGGCCAAAGAAGAAAAGGGAGCACCAGACATGTCCATGGATATCGAAAAGCAGTATGACAGGATCTACCGCTACTGCTATTTCAAACTGAAAAACCGGGAGGCCGCCGAAGATATCACGCAGGAAGCGTTCCTGCGCTATTTGGAGCGCTACCGCTTCGCCTCCCCGGAAACGGCGCTGAAGTATTTATACACGATCGCAAGGAATCTCTGCATCGATGAATACCGAAAGCCGGCTGCCATGCCTTTGCCGGAAGATATCCCGGAGCCCTCCGGGGAAGATGACCGGCTCACGAACCTTGCGCTTTATCAGGCGCTGCGGGAAATGCCGCCAGAGCAGCAGGAGTTATTGCTGCTCCGGTATGTCAACGAAGTACCCGTCTCCGTGATCGCCGCGCTCTGCGGCATCTCCCGGTTTGCCCTGCGGCGCAGGCTCCTTGCAGCCACTGATCTGTTGAGAAAAAAACTCAGAGAGGAGGACTTTTCATGAACCACACATTGCAGGAAGAACTGAAAAAAATATACGAAGCCCCCGCGCCTTTGCGCAAAGCGGAATTTCTCCGCTCCGTACAGCCGGCTTCTTTTCACCGCCTTGATCTCTTTCTCGTGCAGATCAGATATATCCGCAGGCGGATCTGGATCGTCTCCGCCCTCGCCTTTCTCGTTTCGCTCTTCAGCAGCCTTGTGCTCTCCGCCGATATGCTCTGGATGATCTCCGCTTTCATGCCGCTGCTCGCCCTTATGGCAGTGGCGGAAACCGGACGTTCCGAATACTATGAGATGGCGGAACTGGAGATGGCGGCGCGTTTTTCCTTAAAAAGCGTCATCCTGGCCCGTCTCGCCGTACTGGGGCTCTGCGACCTTCTGCTGTTTTGTCTGCTGCTCCCGATCAGCCTTTTAAACAGTCTTGTTCCTCCCCTGCAGGCAGGTCTTTATATCCTGACCCCCTTTTTGCTGACAACCTTTCTCTGTCTGTACATTGTCCGCAGGCGGCGGGAAAAGGACGGTATTTATCTGTGTGCGGGCATCTCCGTCTGCATCAGCCTCCTCTTTTTCCCGCTCAGGCTCACGGTCCCCCGGCTGTACGGGGAAAGCTCTCTCTACATCTGGATCTTTGCCTCCGCTTTCCTCTTTGCTGGCGTTGTCAGACAATATCAAAATCTTATCACACAGGAGGAACTGACATGGAACTTATCATAGACCGTGTATCCAAACAATATAAAAACCGCATCGCCGTGGACCGGATCTCCCTGAAGCTTGGCAGGGGCGTCCACGGCCTGCTCGGCGAAAACGGCGCCGGCAAGACCACGCTGATGCGGATGATCTGCGGTATCTTAAGGCCTGACAGCGGTACCATCACCTTTGACAATGCAGATGTCAGCGAAGAAGCCTATCGCAGGATCCTCGGCTATCTGCCGCAGGACTTCGGCTACTATCCGGAGTTTTCCGCGTCGGACTTTCTTCTCTATCTCGCCGCCCTAAAGGGCATTCCGAAAAAAGCCGCCAGACAAAAAGCGGCGGAACTTTTGGAACTCGTCTCCCTCTCCGACATGGCGCGAAAAAAGATCAAAACCTTTTCCGGCGGCATGAAACAGAGGCTCGGCATCGCGCAGGCGCTGTTGAACGATCCGAAGCTCCTGATCCTGGATGAACCCACCGCAGGGCTGGATCCCAAGGAGCGGGTGCGCTTCCGGGATCTGATCGGACAGCTCGGAAAGGAGAGCATCGTCCTGTTATCCACCCATATCGTCTCGGATATCGAACATATCGCGGATCAGGTGCTGATGATGAAGGACGGGCAGCTCATCTATCAGGGAAAATGGGACGGCGCCCGGGGAGATCTGGAAGCATTTTATCTGAAACAGTTCACAAAGACTCAGGACACAGACAAACAGGAGGCATCTTATGGAACAGTTTAAAACACTTTACCGCTACGAGCTGAAAAAAATCACCGGAAAGAAGCTCTTCAAAATCACTCTGGCGCTTTTTCTCCTCCTTGCCGCGGTCCTCGTCGTCATACAGCTTACCGGAAAATCCTATGTGGATGGGGTGGTCGTTGACACCCATTATCATATGTTTTTAGTGGACCGGGAATACGAGAGGGCGCTCTCCGGCAGGGCGATCGATCAGTCCCTGTTGGATGAAACCATTGCCGCTTACCGGACAATCCCGGATCCCGAAGACCGGTATACCCTGACGGAGGAGTATCAGACAAACGCCCGTCCCTACTCTGCCATCTATCAGTTGATATCCCGCTGGACCGACACGCCTTTGCTGGAGGATGTGCTGCGTCTGGATGTCGGCGAAAACTCTTTTTACGAGGCTAGGTCTGCCCTGCTGAAAAAGGAATGGCAGAAATATTTTCTGACGGAGACGGAACAGAATTTCTGGCTGAACAAAGAGACGGAAATCTCCACGCCCTACACCTACTATTACCATGAGGGCTACACCATCCTGTACAAGACTTTCAACGCTTTTGCCATATTGATCCCCCTGTTTATCGCTATCTGCCTCTCCGGTGTGTTCGCGGAGGAACATGCGAGACGGACAGACCAGCTCTCGCTCTCCGCTGTCAACGGGAAAACAACCCTCTATCTGGCAAAGATCCTGGCAGGCATTACGGTCTCCGTCTGCAGCTGCACTCTCATAGTGCTCACCGCGTTCCTGTTTTCTCTGGGAATCTTCGGCCCCGACGGATTCGGCATGCCGGTGCAAGCCACCCCTTATGCTTTCTCCTACCCGATGAGCATCGGGGGAAGCTGCCTTATCACGGGAGTTATGGCATTATTCGTCTCCGCCCTGATGAGCGTTTTTGTCATGTTTCTCTCTGAAGTTCTGCACAACAGCACCGCGGCGCTGTCCGTCTGCACCGGACTTATTATCTTGGCATCTATGGTGTCCATACCATCCGGATACCGGGTCCTCTCGCAGATCTGGGACTGGCTTCCGTTCTCCTTTCTGGAAAGGATGCATGTCTTTGATGTGCGGACGATCCCCGTGTTCGGGCACTGTCTGGTCTCCTGGCAGATCGTCCCGGTGCTCTATCTGCTTCTCTCCGCCGGGATCGCGTCTATCGGATGGCGTGTCTATCGGAGATATCAGGTGTCCGGCAGGTGATATCTCCCTGCAGGCTGCAGGGGGAGGAAAGATATCCTCCTGCTGCCTGCTTTTCCTGCATGGCATTATTCGCCCCTCTATCTGTCACGCATGATACTGATAAGTTCGATCCCTTCATCTTTCCCCAGATTGCGGCTGTACAGCTTCTCAACAGAATTATTCCAATGTTCATGGACGCCGAGATTCGTAACGGTTTCGCCGTCTCCGTTTTGATACACATTCCCGGACGGCGCATTCCCGACAAGCCCCGCCTCGTGAAGATAATTCTCCACGTTCGGATTGTCCTTTAAAGCCCCATTATGTTCCGTG
>ERZ808028.431-NODE-431-length-36271-cov-14.415621_pt1 | contig 36271 bp, 26 predicted proteins | sample MGYA00380184_ERZ808028 | MGnify/ENA primary metagenome ERZ808028 (study PRJEB31490, sample SAMN06133397) | mouse gut metagenome | isolation source: J8_1 | host: mice | place: China: Chengdu | collected 2015-05 ...
GAAGTAATAAATCAATAAATAAGACAGGTGTAAATCCTGTCTTATTTATTGATTATACCCAAAGTTCAGAAAGAACCAGACGGGTAGGGGTGCTTTTTTTATACACACCAAAAAAGATTGCAATGAAAATACACCTATGGTAAAATAACTATATTCATAGGTAACTATAAACATAATTATATTCTAAGAGAAGGCAGGAGGATGCATATGGAACAAAATACACCGTTTATAACGCAGGAGGAGTTGACTGATTGTGAAGTGCTGGTCATGAAAGTGATCTGGCAGAGCGATACTGTGATGTCCATACAGGAGATTATCTCCCGAATCAATCTCCAATACAAAAAGGACTGGAAGATTCAGACTGTCTCCACTTTTCTCAGCCGCGCTGTCAAGAAGGGATATCTGGAAATGAAGCGCCGCGGCAGGTCTTTTGAGTATTATCCGCTGGTGACAGAGGAACAGTATGGCAAGCGCGAGATCGCAAAGTGTGTCGAGAATTGGGGAGATGGGAAGCTTGGAAATCTGATTGCTTCGTTTGCGGAGACGAAGCATTTATCAGCGCAGGAAAAGGAAGAGATCAAGGGCTTGCTAGATGGTATGGATTAGGCTGTGGCTCTCCTGTGCCGCTTTCCTCTCCGCAGCGGGCGGCATTTCATATGGACTGGTAAAGCTGTCAGAACGCCTATGGAAGCCGGCAAATCCAGTGCTGCTGCTGACACTGCAAAAACTGGTGCTGGTGCTGTACTGGGTGCCAGTGTCGTTTGCGTGGATTTGCCTCAAGAGAATTTCATTTGAAAATAGGGTGATTGCCTATAAGGGGGAGTTTGTGTGCTCGACAGTGCCCTCAATGACAGACGCCTTTTATCTGCTGGGAAGTCTCTGGCTGGCAGGATTTGTGCTCTCTATTGTGCGCTTTGCTGTCAGGCAGCACAGACTGTCAGTACTGATGAGAGGGAATGTGACTGTAGAGCAGCCGCGCTATCTTGCTGTTTTTGAGGAGTGCAGGAGGCAGGCTGGGCTCGGTGCAGTAGTGCTTTGCCAGAATGACCAGCTCTCGTCCCCCATCACAGCGGGATTTTTCAGACAGCAGGTAATCCTTCCGTTCGCAGCATATACGGACGCAGAACTTCGAATGATTTATGAGCATGAGCTGACCCATATTCAGCACAGAGATCTTTTCTGGCGGCTGTTTGCGCTCGCAACCTCGTGGGTGCACTGGTTTAATCCAGTGATTTATCTACAGCAGGGAGAGTTGGACTGCTTGCAGGAGATGGTGTGTGATTTGAGCATCGCAGTCAAAAATGAATATTATACCAAAAAGGAGTATGCGGCATTTCTCGTAAAGCTCACAGAACCGGAAACTGTCAATGCCTGTACAACAGCGTTGATCAAAAATAAAAGTCAAACAGTAAGGAGGATTCATAAGATGGCAAAAACAAAAGAACTGAGAAAACCAAAGAAATTCGTTGCAGGGATTAGCTGTGCAGCTCTTGCAGTGCTTACACTGATTCCAGCAACAGCAGTGTCTGCCAAGGCGGCGAAGTTACAGGAGGACTGGATACGGGCGGAGGAGGTTGATACGATTGCGGAGCCGCAGGATTTCTCAGACCCATCGGTGGAAGAATACAGATTTGATGATGGGAGTGTGCAAGAGATTGACGGCAGTCAGGAGGTGTTGCCGTATTCTTCAACAGTAAATTTGGAAAAGATAATTAATGCTAATACAAGATATCTGTATCAATATCAAAGCATGTCTGCCGGAGATGTCATAAGTATTCTGGCGCAATGTGATGATGATTCGGTTACATATAGGATAGGAATAAAAAATAAAGAAACGGGTGATATGACCTCAATGACGGGGACAGGGCGATTAAATCATGAATTTAAGATTTCTGAGAGTGGGACATATTCTGCTTTTGTTGAAAACAATAATAATTTTTCGATAAAAGTTACAGGGACAGCAATGTATTAATCAAGCTTTAAAGGGACATTAGTCCCTTTAAATACACACAATTCAACTACAAAATTAGTAAAGGCGGTGATGGATATGAAAACATAGATACAGTAAAACAGAGTAACTTGCAAACCAAAGTAAAGAAAGTTCACAAAAGAAAGAACAAAAGAAAGGTGAAACATATGAAGAGAAAAATACTGATAAGGCGGCATGCGGCTGGGTGAGAAAGGCATTCTCATGCCCGGTTGGAAACACATAGATTATAAACAAATAATATTATAACAAACCCGATTTTGTCCGATATAATATTAGAATACAGAAAGATAAAGGCACATGTAAAAGGATTTACATTCATTACAACAAGGAGGTTGAAAGATGAGGCTGCAACTCAATCAAGCAAATCAATGTCATCAATTAAACAGACGTTTTGCTGGCAAAATGGGCAAATCAGACAAAGACACATCTTTGCATGCGCGCCGCCGTATGATCGAATCGCAGGAAAAGGCGCGGGCGTCCGAGTCCGTGAGAGTTACGCTCTCCGGTGAGGCGATGTCGCTCGCCAGACAGGTGAAGGCGATGGAGCGGCTCGACCAGTATATGAATACCCAAAAGGAGAAAACAGAGGAAGGTAAGGAGTCCGTGGAACTGACAGACGAAGAATTATATGAGGAGCTCTGGGCGCAAGTCAAAATGTGGGGAGACAAAACCGCGGATATTCTGCATGACTATAACCATAGAGAGACAAAGGAGATGGCTGGCGAACGGGCGGCAGCGCTGACACAGATGATGAAACTCGAAGAACTGCAAAAATCCGAGATCAGCAAAATGCAGAGAGATGCGCAGAAAGACATGGTGACGGCTTCCATGCAGCAGGAGGAGATCAGCCGGAAAAATTCGGAGCTGATTATGATGATCGAAAGCTTTGAGGAGCAGGACAAAGATGAGGATCAAATGTCAGAGGACGAGGAGCAGTCGGAGGAGAATGAAAACAACAGTGAGCAGCCAGAAGGCAGTCTGATGGAAGGCCAGTTTGGCGCAGGTGCAGTAAAGAGAGAGATGGGAATGCTGTATACGATGAATATGATGGACGCGTCAAGTACATACCGAATTGCTGCCAATGACCACTCTGTCAAGGGAATTGAAACAGAGCGGAAAAATATCTATCGCGCGGATAAGGCGGAAAATTTTAACATCAAAGAAAAAATTGCGGCGATGTCGGACTTTGTTGCAAACCTTGTAAACAATAAAATAATGAAAGACTTGTTTGATGAAAGGATAGAAGTTGCAAAGGATGCAGGCGACGAAATCAAGCAGAAGAAACTGGAGGCGATGAAGGATTACTTCTTAGGATTAAAATACAAGAACCAGCTTCATGATTTGACAGAGGAGCGGGAGTTTGCGTTGCAGGAGCGGATTACAGCGAGGGATTTGCGCATAGCGCACCTTGGAGATAATCATTTTTCCATGGCAGCGCACCAGAAGAAAGAATTACAAGCCCTCTTTGACGAGGACGATATTATGAGACTGCGCGGGCAGAGCAGCGTTTTAAACCGCATGGAAGATATCTCAGAACGTTTGCAGGAGAAGCTTGACGAGCGCGGCCAGATCGACGAGGATTCCACACCAGACGAGGAAATCCGCGACAAAGAAGCTCAGGAGAAAGAGGAAGCACACAACCAAGAAGCTCAGGACGAGATGTTTGAAAAAAATTCTAATGAGGATTGATTATCAATATACACGAAGTCCAAAGCATAGAAAAAAGGATTTTTTTTAATTAACAAGGAGGTTAAACGAATGAGAGTTACCAGTCAGATGAACAATCCAATGTTGATGATGCCCCAAAATAGCATCATGAACCAAAAAGAACCTGCACAATTGAACAACAACCGCGTCACAGAAAACCCCGTCAAGGTATCCATTTCCCAAGAAGGAATTGACCGCAGCCGTATACAGCAAAACGGACAGGAAACTTTTGAGTCTGTAATGCAACGGAGAGAAATGTTAAAAAAGACCAGAGTCATGAGCTATGGCTATGATCTTTCCATGAAGGCAGTAGAGCTCAACGAAGCTGCTTCAGAGAATGGAACGAAGGCGCTGAGTGTCGCAGACAGGGCAAATGGCTACATCGGCGCATATGCATCAATGTATGACGAGATTGTGAGAGGGTATGAAAATGGTACGCGGGAAATCTACGTGGAAGATGAATTTGGAATACATCGGCTCACAAAAGAGGAGGAACTAAAGGCATTAGATGAAGCATACAAAAGAGAAGTAGATGATTTTGTGGCGATGGAGAAGGCAAATGAGCAGGCTTACGCGATTGTCACTGAAGAGGTGAAAAAGATTGCCAGTATAAAATCAGGGTCAGGAGCTAGCGTGAGTGAAACCGACAATTCAAAAGCAATGGAACAGCATAAAGTGCCAGAAAATCTAAGTGGCAAGATGCTGAGTGCGGCTGATATATTCAAACAAAATTATGCTGCATTCAACCCGGATACAGACAGTTTATCACAGATTTTGAGCCGAGTTAAGATTTCATAATCAAATAAAGGGGCTGCCGCGGGCATTGCGGATTCAGTCCGATAGAATACAGAAAGATAAAGGCACATGTAAAAGGATTTACTAGAATCAACAAGGAGGTTGGAAACATGCAGATGCAAATCAATCAGTCTCATCAATTCAATCATTTTAACAATCATTCTGTGAAAAATGCATACAAGACAGACACAACGGTGTCAGTGTATTCGCGCCGCCGTATGATCGAATCGCAGGAAAAAGCGCAGAAGATGGAGGCAGCGACCATGACGCTCTCGGCTGAGGCGATGGCGCTCATCAGACAGGAAAAGGCGACGTGGCGGCTCGAATTTGCACGCTCAAACGCACCAGAAACGGAGGCGGCTGACACATCTGAGCAGAGCGCAGGGGAACAAGAAACCGTTTCGCTCACAGACGAAGAATTATATGACGAACTGTTAAATCAGGTCAAAATATGGGGAGATAAGTCCGATGGCCTGCTTCATGACTATAATCATAAAGAAAACGCAGAAATGGTTGAGAAAAGGCTGGCAGCATTAAACGAAATACGGCAGCTTGCTGAAATGCAGAAATCAGAGATGAGTAAATTACAGCAGGAGGCACAGAAGGCAGCAGAGACAGCATCTATGCAGCAGGAGGAAATCAGCAGGAAAAATTCGGAGCTGCTTATGATGATTGAAAGTTTTGAAGAACAGGACGAGGAGGAAATCAAAGGAGCAGACCGCGGCGAGGACATTGACAAGGAGGATATTGAGCCTGCGGACAACATGGCGGAGGGCAGGTTTGGCGCGGTGGCAGTGAGGGGAGAGCTTGGAATCCTCGATACAATCAACGCAATAGATCAGTCAAGTACTGAACGGATTGAAGAGAGTGATCATTCCATCAAAGGCGTTGAATTGGAACGAAAAAATATATATCGGGCAAACGCAGCAGAAAATTTCACCATGAAGGAAAAAATTACGGCGATGGAGGACTTTGTCTGCGCACTTGCAAATAATGCAGAGATGAAAAATTCTTTTGAACAACGAATCAGTGCCGAGGAAGATCCAGCAGTACGCGAGAAACTTGAAGCGAAGATGAAGTACTTTAACAAACTGCCAATGAAGAATGGATTGATGACCCTCAAGAACGACAGGGAGTATGCTTTGCAGGAACGTATCACTGCAAGAGATTTGCGCATCGCTCATCTTGGGGACAATCATTTTGGAATGGCAGAACGCCAAAAAAGTGAACTGCAATCAGTCTTTGAAGCGAATATACTAAAGTCACAGGGACAAAACAGCGTCCTCAACCGCATGGAGGATATCTCAGCGCGCTTGCAGGAGAAACTTGACGAGCGCGGCCAGATCGACAAAGATACCGCACCGGACGAGGAAATCCGTGACAAAGAGCAGCAGGAAGCGCTAGAACAGGAAGAAGCGAAAAAAGAAGAACTTGAAAAAGAAGAACTTGAAAAAGAAGGATTTGAATAATCAAGACAACAAACAGGGCTGCCCAAAAAGGACAGCCCTGTTTGTTAACGTAAATTAAATGCAACAGTATCATTGCCAGATGAAAACTGTAGGAGTAATGGCTCCTCAGAATTGACGACTTCGCTTGGAATCTCATAGACAATCTCACCTGTTTTTGACGACAAAGGATTGATGGTTGAATCATGCAGGTCATTTGTGTAACCAAGAAGATTTGACGCAGTAAATTCATATCCATCAGAATAAAGGACTTTTGCGTTGACATCATCACCGATACAAAAGCTGGGAAGAAAGCTGTCTGCCGTTTTCCCAGTATTTTCAACAGTGACAAACACCTGTACGTATGTATTGCTTTCTTCTTTGGGAGAAAAAGAGCCGAGACTGCCAGCGATGGAATCCACGATTTTAACATCGGTTACATTGATAGACCAGTCTTTTAAGTCAGCGCTGTTCCCAAGTGCATAAGGGGCTCCCTCCTCCCCAGCGGCGGAAGTTTCCTCGGCAGTAGCGGTTTCTTCGATCGAAGCGCTTTCTTCGGCAGTAGTGGGCGCCTCAGCGGCGTTGCTCTCTGTGACAGACGTTTCATTTGGTGTTGCAGGCTCAGATGCCTTTTTCGTGCTGCCACAGGCAGTTATGCTGATTGTCAGTGTACACAAAAGTAAAGTAATCAATAATTTTTGTTTCATTATAGTTTCCCTTTCTTGAAAATATCGTTTTTCGCTTCTTTTCAACAGAAATAGTAACACAATGAATATTTTTTGAAAATGACAAAAATATGGAAATAAACTGCGTGGCTGTATCTTCAAAGCAGTGCCCGCAGAGCGGGCGCTAAGATAGTTGTTGGGACGATGGTGCAAAAGTCCGGTCGCCAAGTATCATCTGGTGGTCATGAATCCACAGGATACCGTCAGCGAAATCATCGAGTTCATCGCTGTGCATGATCACAAGTATTGTCTTTTTGCCTTTGAGCGATTTGATGTATTGAATCAGGTGGTGCTGCGTCTCGGTGTCTAGGTTTGACAGCGGTTCATCGAGAAACAGCGTCGGCTCGTCTGTGCCAAACAGGCGCATCAGGGCAAGCTTTTGCTGCTGTCCATAGCTGAGATTGACAGGATTGCTCGTGATCTCTTTGTCCGCAAAATCGACGTTGAGAAGCGCAAGCAGTTCTTCATTCCTTGCGATGCCAAACAAATTGTCGTCAAAGCTGCCATCAATGGCAAAGAACGGGTACGTGAGAAAAGCGGTGTCATTGATCTTTTGGGACACAGAGAAGTTTCCTTTGGAGTATTCCGAGCTGATATTTCCGAGCATTAAATTCATCAGCATACTTTTCCCGCTGCCGTTCTCGCCCTTGATCACATACAGACCATTCTTTTTCAGGGTGAGCTGTCCAATATGATAGAGGAAATCCTCTGGCGCTTCTCCCTTGTAAAAGTCAAACGATTCCGTCTGAAAGAGTGCGTCCTGATCAGCCTTGTGCTGTTCGATCTCGCATTCCTTGGCGGCATCTTCGGAGAGCTGGTCAACGCGGTCCACATGGACTTTGTTTGACTTGTAGCGCGTCAGGATATTGCACACGAGGGTGATCGGGTCCGCGAAGCATTCCAGATACTGATAGCCCATCATCAGGACACCGACGGTAATCTGCCCGCGAAAGACCAGAAATGCCGCGATAAAAAGGTATACAATGCTAAAGATTTTGTTGATCACAACGGGGGCATAGACACACATATAGTACCAGAATTTGTATTTCAGAAAATACTTGGTGAAGTTGCCGCAGCATTTGTTAAACTCTTTTTGAAAAAATGCCTCTGTGTGCAGTGCGTTGATGCCCAGTTTGTTTTCGATGATGTTTCTGTTCTCGGACAGAAAGGTATCCTGTTTCGTTAGGACTGTGCTCTGTATATCAAACAGCGGTTTAGAGCCATACAGGGAAAAGAGACCCAGCAGGAAGCCATAGACCAGAAAGAAGATGCCAAAGACCCAGTTGGTGTAGGTGATGACGGCAAGCAGTGCAATGATATACAGCAGATTGCCGATCAGGTTGCAGTACACTTCCTCATGTACTTCGGCGTAGCACATACTGCTGTTGGCGCAGAGATTATAGTAATATCCTTTATCTTTCTTGGAAAAGAGGGACGGATTCATGTGCAGGATATCGTTCACCGCTTTTTGCTGTAATTTCTGGTTGTTGATAATAACATATTTGTTGAGGTTGTAGTTACAGAAAAAGAATGAGAAGCTCATGCTGACGACAGCGACAAGGAAGGTGACACCAAACCAGCCCCACAGCTTCTGCTCGTCGTAGGAGGCAAGCACGTTGTCGATCAGGTAGCCGGACAGATAGGGCAGCAGCAGCGTCAGACCGAACGTGATTGCCATCATCAGGACAGGGATGGGGTATTTTTTGAGTTGCTTGGTTTTCATGGTTGGACTCCTCCTTTGATTGAGTGTTACGCGGGTTGTGTAATATCGGCATCTGTAAGCTTTGTTTTTCAGTTTTTGATAATACTGCTACAAAAATTACGATATTTCTCTGGACGGATGGCATAAATATTTCCATCAAGAAGATAGTTTTCATTATATGCTTTTTGTGAAGGTTGTACATAACTTTTCGCTTTAATTTTTGGTAGATTTTCTTAAAATGAAAAGTTATGTACAATCCTTTAAAAGAAGGTTATGATCATGAGGAGTCTGTTGCTGTTTGCGCTGAACAATCCGAATCTGCCACGCAACCCAGTCCCTTTCTTGTTGATGAAATTATATGATATTTATATCTTCCGATTTAAGAAATGTGCTAAATTTTTCCTTTTGTTGCATAAAATTATATAAATCACTCATATAATAAACACATTCTGCGTACCACAGCCAAATTTCTCTTGCTTCTCCTCGATTCTCTAAAATTGAGGATATTATATGAATACCAAAAGGCAGAACAGAGGCTTTCCCACAATACAATTCATTTCTGAGGATTTCACATGCAGTAGAATAGTCTTGCGTTAAGTGTATATAATTATATAAAAGCAGCGAATAGGAACGATATCGGTATTGGACGTTCATACGAGTTCTTCGCATTTTTTCTATCGTTTGTACATATAAATTCACTACGTCACTTTTTTGCCCCAGTTCTAAAAGAATAATACAGTAACGATTGATAAGCAGTACTTCATTGCGCATTGGAATATGACGCAGATTTTTTTTATCTGCATCAAGAAGGCTTTCATACAGCTTTTTCTGCCGTTTATAGGCATCTTCTATCGTAATTTTATGCAGTTTTCTGTGGATGAGGATTTCTGAATCCTCTACGACATGCTGGTTTTCTGTAAACGACATATCCAGTTGTGACTTTAAATTTTCTAACAGATATTCAGCTTTTTCGTATTCGCCGTGAACCAGTAAGGTTTCAAGATGATGCCGCAGTTCCATCGTCTCAAAGGAATCTGTGGCGACAAATCCATTGTACCGCCCTATCTCAAGGTCGAGTTTCTCCATCATTTTCTCAAAGGTTTTCTTGTTGGGAGAGACCTTTGCGTTCTCAAAGTTAGAGAGGGAGGAGGCGTTTTTATAGATGCCTTCGATCAGCTCCTCCTGTTGAATGTGCTGTGCGATGCGCTCGGATTTCACCAGCTCATAGTCTAGGTGATACTCTTTTTGGCAGCAGTTGTGAAAAAGCATATCCGTGGGATACCATTTTTGGGCGTAGGAGTCCCACAGGAAGTGCAGGGTTTCGTAGTATTTTACATATTTATTCTGCTCGGGTGCGATGGACAGACGGTTTCCGACTTCAAGCATCAGTTCTAGCAGCGGGAGCATGAAGTAGATCATGGTATTCTGACGCAGCGCATTGATGCCCTTTTCACATGTCACCATTGCCTGTGCGGTCTGATTCTGGTTTAGATAGGCTTTGGCGAGCAGCCATGCGCACTTGGCGCAGATTTTGGCGTGTTCTTCTCCGTCCGTAAAGTGTCCGTCGATGTAGCGCATACATTGTTCCAGATGTTCGATATGCAGTGACAGGTCTGTATGTGCGTCAGATTCAGACTCCACGCGCTCGAGCGCAAGCAGGTTTTCCATTTCGATTGTCGAGATCAGATAGTGCTCCATCACTTCATAGGAAAAGCCGGGCATGGTCAGCTCGACTGCCTGCCGCAGCAGCGAGGCGGCAAGTTCATAATCCTTGTCAATGCGGTAGGACAGACACGCCTGCATTCTTTTGTGATACATCTGGCTGACACTGTTTTGTGCGGGGTGGGCGGCAAGCGCTGTGACGGCAAGTTCTTTTCTGCCGCGCAGGATAGCTTTCTCGATCAGGTCTCGTAAGCGGACAAGCTGGTATGCCTCCTGCGACAGCACGATTTCGAGCTTGTCGGGCGAGATGCCAAGACGCTGGAGCAGTATGTCGATCATCAGCGTATCGGTCTTGTACTGGTTTTCTTCGAGTGCGTAGAGCGTTTGTTCTGTACAGATGCCGCGGATGAGATCTTTTCTTGGAATTTTGTTTTGATTGATTCTGGCGTGCGCGATGACGCTTCCGATTGTAATAAAATGCATACGTTTCCCCTTTATATATGCACACGGACGCAGAAAGGAAATAAGCAGCGACAGCAGCCCGCGTCCGGTGCGTGATCAGAGAGAAGATGACACTTCTCAGCTCGATTGTACAGCTCCATATAAGCTGAAAATGAAACTTACTGTGTCAAGCAGTATAGCATATGGGGAGTATTCGGTCAAATTTTTGTAAATTCCTAGGGACGTCAGAAATATTATTTTATTGTCATACCTTGTCGGATATGCTACAATATCTTCGATCAGATTAGAACAACGTAGGGATAGTCTGGTGATTGTTTTATCCGGGAACGGAAAGGAATTACATATGAATACGTTAGAAATTTTGACGTTGCTGTTAGTCATCTTTGCAGCTTTATCATATCTTGACAATCACCACAAAAAGTAAGGCGGCTACCTCCTACGTCACTAGGAGATAGCCTGTGTAACTCGTAAACTCGATTTATTAGTTTCCGATAGGAATCATCGGACACAGCAAATATCCTTTGATTGTTTCTACTCTGATTATAAACGATTCACTGGGTAATTTCAAGTGAAAAGTTTAGGAAATGGGGATGCTTCGGTGTTCCCATTTTTGTTAGACTGATTTCTTTTTTTCGCCTGAAAAGTTATACAAGTCGCTTATGTAATATATATTCGGATAGTTTCATGCATTCTTGCTCAGGTTTTCCTTCATTATCCCAGATATGTAATATATCAATCAGACAAAAATGAAGAACAGATGCTTTTCCACAGGACAATTCATTTTTTAATACTGTAATAGCCAAAGTTAATTCTGGGCATTCTAACACATAGTTGCATAGAAGAAGTGAAAAAGAACGATATCGGGCGAGATGCCAAGACGCTGGAGCAGTATGTCGATCATCAGCGTATCGGTCTTGTACTGGTTTTCTTCAAGTGCGTAGAGCGTCTGTTCTGTACAGATGCCGCGGATGAGATCTTTTCTTGGAATTTTGTTTTGATTGATTCTGGCGTGCGCGATGACGCTTCCGATTGTAATAAAATGCATACGTTTCCCCTTTATATATGTTTTATCCGGGAACGGAAAGGAATTGTCAATACTCTATAATCCACTCAAAACTATCAATAATGATATCTACAAGTAAATACTATTAAATTGTTTTCTTCGACTTGATAAACCAGTCTATGCGCATCCGTTATTCTTCTGCTCCACTTTCCGGCTAAATCATATTTTAGTGCTTCTGGCTTTCCAATTCCTTCAAACGGGTTTCTTTTTATATCCTTGATCAACTCATTGATTCTTTTGACAATTTTCTTGTCCATCTTCTGCCAATAAAGATAATCTTCCCAAGCATTTTCTGTGAAAGACACATTCATAAACTAATCCTCCACATCAAAATTTACAAGCCTTCCTTCCTCAGCTTGCCTGATAGACTCCTTCAACCACTCATAATTTGCCTTACTTTCTCTTATATGAAGATTTTCAATCATATTATCATACTGTGCCTGAGACATAAGCACAACATTTTCATCGTTTTTTCTCGTAATTATTGCGATGTCCGAGTCATGTACAACCCTGTCACAAACTTCCTTAAAATTGTTCCTTACATTGGAAAAATTCGTTGCTATCATATAATCACACTCCTTTGAATATAGTATATTCTATACTCTTAGTATTGTCAATATTTTGTACAATATTCTGTACTAATATAACAATTGGCCAAATTATAATCTCGACAACACACGAGATTTTGTGATATAGTTATATGAATTATACTACTATTAGGAGTTTTTCAACCTCAACACCTCTATCTATAGTATTTTACAGAAATGCGCGTTTTGCACTATTGATTTAACGAGTTCCCCAAGTAAAGTTACAACAACTTCATATTAATTTTATATGTATTGGACTTTTGATTACATTCATTAACACATTTTCAGGGATCTAAAAAATCCGTTTTTGAAAATATAGGATTTTGTTCAACTCACTCAAAAAATTAAAAAAATATAGCAAACAAGGAGATAAAAACATAAATATTAATGAAAGGATTACTGAATTTTTCGGTACACAAGAAAAATGAAAATAAAATTCTCAAATAAAATATATAAAGACCGCTGTCTGCTGGTCATGATATCCATATTGATAACGGCGGCTACATTGATTATGGAGGAGTGTACACAGCAGTTTGTGGATGCTATGACGTTTGAAAGCATGGTTTTTGGCGGATTAATCGCCTTATACATTGTGTTAGCAGTTTTTCGTTATATAAAGCAGTATCTTATGACAAGGCTTGCGAAAAATGGAAGCTTTGAGGGACAGGCACAACTGGTACAACAGGTGTTAGACCAACCGTATCATTTTTTTGAAAGGAACGAATCGGGCAGTATTTTGTACAGCATGACAGAGGACATATATCAAGGCATGACATGGTATACATATGGAAGACTTCAGCTTGTATTAGAGGCAGCGAGCTTAGGATGTCTTTATGTCTTTATGTTTCGTATTGACCGCATCTTGTCATTTGCTGCGCTGGCGCTTGTCGGTCTGAGCCTTTTATGGGCAAACAGACTGAGCGGCAGGGTAGGAATGGCAAGAACGGCACAGCAGGAACAAAACAGTAAAATAAATCAATATATGTTAAGCGTAGGGCGCTGTAGAAATACTATAAAACAGTTAGATAAATCAGAATATTTTACGCAAAAATATGATGCTTATATGAAAAGCAGCTATCTTCCTGTGGTAGATCAGGTGGTCAAAAGCAGTGCTTTATTTATCACGCAGCTTATTTTTTCACAGGAAATCATTCCGTTTATCATGCTGTTTGCTGGCGTGATTTTGACAATCTACGGCAGATCGACCATTGGAAGGGCGGTCATCATGATGGATTTGACAGTCAAGCTCTCTGGTTCGATCCAGTCAATCGCAGACTTATTTCCCCAGAGAAGCTTGTCCTTAGCAATTGGGAAACGAATCGACGCGATGTTAAAAGGAGACAGTCAAGATAATGCAGGCAAGCTGCCAGTTGGAAGATTTGAGCGCATGAATATCCAGATCGACGGATACCGTTATGTACAGGAGGGAAAAACGGTCTTAAAAGGCACTGATATAGAGCTGGAAAAAGGTGATATCTGCATGATCAAGGGAACCAGTGGAGGCGGAAAATCAACGCTTGCAAAACTAATCGCAGGTCTTGCAAGACTGGAAGGAGCGGGCTGTATTCAATACAACGGTACAGATCTTGGCAGGCTGTCCATGACAGAATATCATAAACATGTATTGTATGTCGGTCAGGATACAGTGCTTTTTGAGGGAACTTTGCGTGACAATATCCTAATGGAAGGAAATGCAGGGGACGGGGAGCTGGAGGAAGCGATTGAAATCTGTGGGTTGCAGGATTTTGTGAGACGCTATGGTTTGGATTATGGGATTACACTGGCAGGGGAGAATGTCAGCGGCGGCGAACGGCAGCGGATTGGCATTGCGCGGATGTTTATCCGTAAGCCGGATATTTTGATTTTAGACGAGGTGACAAGTGCATTGGATGCGGATATCACAAATAAGGTTGTGGGCAATCTTGCTGCATATGCGAAAAAACATCAAATGACAGTGATTGCGATCAGCCATAAAAGAGATTTTGAAGCGTATAGCAGCAAGGTTTTAACGATCGGATAAAAGGGGAGCAGAAATGAAAAAACTCAAAAATATCTATATACAATTTCGCAGGATGCGCATCTTCTTTTTCACGGCATTTATGGCAAGTACGCTGTTTGGACTGGTATTGATTGACTTACTTCAGGAATTGATCGACACAGCGGTCAGTATGGACATGGGGCGTTTCAAGGGATTTGTCATTCAATTTTTACTGGTACTGGGGGGATATTTGGCGGCGATTATGGCAGACCAGTATTTTTTCCGCGCTCTTATTCATTACGGTGAGACTGCATTAAAGCGCCATACATTTGTTTCTTTTTTGAGAAATTTTCATTCAGGAAGCGGACAGGAGCTGGGGGAACGTGTATCTGCGATAAACAATGACATCTCTATCATATCGCTCTGGCTGTCAAAGGGCGTCATCAGCGTGGCAGGGCAGTCTGTCATCCTGTTGGCCTATTTAGTCATGATGGCAAGGTATCATCTTGTGATAACAGTACTCACTGTTATCATGATACTGGGGGTCTTTTGGCTGTCTCAGAAATTTGAGGAAAAAGAGGCATATTTTACAGGAAAGCAGCAAGAACTTTACGGAAAGATCAATGCCTGTCTATATAACTGGCTGCAAAATTTTTCAGTGATTTGTCAGTTTCATAACGGTGCTTATTTTCATGGACGGCTGAAAAGGCTGCATGAACGGGGAACAAAAGAGGTCGTTCATGAATTGAGCAGATTCTCGGCGCTGAATGACGCAATGCTGAATTTTATGACAAACACCCTGCCGCTGCTAACTTTTGCCTTGGGATTGTTATTTACGAAAGCAGGACAGATGACGACTGGAGAAACCATTGCAATCATGCTGATTGCGCAGAAATTAAACGAGCCAATCATCCTTCTGGCAGACTTGATTCTGGACAAAAAGAATGCTCGCAGGGTATATGAAAGAATCTCAGATCTCTATGAGGATTGTGCCTCAGACGAGGGGAACCGGGAAGCGGCAGCCTTTGAGGGAATACAGACCAGTATACGTTCTTACCAATATCCGTGTGCAAAAGAGCGTATCCTGCAAGATGTGATACTCAATGTCGGCAAGGGAGATACTGTTTTGATAAAGGGGGAGAGCGGCTGCGGAAAAAGTACATTAATAAAGCTCATATGCCGTCTGGAAGATTTTCAGGGACTAAAAGGATGCATTGAATATAATCATTATCCAGTTGGAGAATACCACATTAAACAATACTACAACCATATATTGTACGTCGAGCAGAATATTGTTTTAGTGGAAGGGAGCCTTTTCGAGAATCTGTTATTTGGGGATCATTATACACAGCCAGAACTAGAGGAGGTTTTGTGGACTTGTGTATTGGATACATTCTGTGATGAGAGGGGAGCGGATTTCTATATCAAAGAAAATGGCGAGAACATCAGCGGCGGTGAACGGCAGCGGATTGGCATTGCGCGGATGCTGCTGCGCAAACCAGAAGTGCTCGTATTAGATGAAGCAACCAGTGCCTTAGATGAAGAGTCAAGGCGGATACTACTTGACAGACTGATGCGGTACAAACAAAAATATTGTATGACTATACTGGCTGTCAGCCATATGGGAGATTTTGATTTGTACTGTAATAAAACTTTTGAGATTGTATCTTTGTAGTTTCATCAACAAGAAATCCCTTTATTTCTATAAAAAGGGTACTTCATCTTGCAGCCTGCGGCGAATCCCGCCAGATGGCACAGATACGCTCATTTATTTTCGTTTATTATTCCTATCTAATACCTTGAAGCTGCCGGTCAGTAGTGATAGAATATACATATTATATGAACAGGAAACGAATCCTTTTTGTTAGCGGAGGCGGTTTGTATGGAAGTAAACGGCGAGGCTTTTTGCATGCACAATCGGGGGAAAACATGTTTGATTGGAAAGGAAAAGATAGACAATGAATCTGCCCATATCGGTCACGCAGAGTGACCTTTTGGAAATATTGTTAAATATTGCCCCGGTGCGTCCTGTCTTTATATGGGGAGCGCCGGGGATTGGCAAGTCTGCTCTGGTTGAGCAGTTTGCGGAGGAGGTAGGGCTGGACTGCGTGTCGCTGCTTGGCAGCCAGCTTGCGCCGGAGGACATTATCGGGATTCCGCAGATCAAGGGAGAGACTTCTGAATTTCTGCCGCCGAAGATGATTGCCAGAAAGGAGCCTTATGTATTGTTTCTCGATGAACTGAACGCGTGTTCGCAGGAGGTTCAGAAGGCGTTCTACAGCCTGATTCACGAGAAGCGCATCGGCGAGTATCATCTGCCCGAGGGCAGCATGGTTTATTGACCATTATCCGCTGCTTGGCGGGCTTGCCGCACATTTTAAGATTGTGGAGGACTATCAGTATTGTGTGAAAAACGAGATCTCGGTTGCGGCGGGCTTAATCGAAGAAATCCGTGCGCTTTCGATGCCGCCGATTCCGTGGGATGTCGAGCTTGCAAACTGGTTTGATGTGCATTTTGCGCCGCTTGAGCGTTACAGGAGCTATGCGCGCCCGAGCCGCAGGCAGGCATCCACGCCAGATATTCCGCGCCCGCGCTATCAGACGATGGATATTTTGACAAAGAGCCGTACTTTTGGCGTCGTGATTGATACATTCGGCTCGATGGACCCGCAGTTGATCGGCAAGGCGCTGGGGGCTGTCGCAAGCATTAAAAACAGCAAATGAACCGAAAAATATAAAAATAATATAAGACTGCTGACATTCTGCATGATTATAACCACAGAGAGACAAAAGAGATGGCTGGGGAACGGGCGGCTGCACTGACGTAGATGATGAAACTCGAAGAGCTGCAAAAATCTGAGATCAGCAAAATGCAGCGGGATGCACAGCGGGATATGGTGACGGCATCCATGCAGCAGGAAGAGATCAGCAGGAAAAATTCAGAACTGCTTATGATGATCGAAAGCTTTGAGAAGCAGGATGAGGATGAGGAGCAGTCAGAAGAGAAGGAAAACAGCAGTGAGCAGCCAGAAGGCAGTCTGATGGAAGGGCAGCTTGGCGATAATCATTTTTCCATGGCAGCGCATCAGAAGAAAGAATTACAGTCCCTCTTTGACGAGGACGATATCATGAGACTGCGTGGGCAGAGCAGCATCCTAAAACGTATGGAGGAGATCTCAGAACGTTTGCAGGAGAAACTTGACGAGCGCGGCCAGATTGATGAGGATACCGGGAAAGACGAGAAAATCCGCGACAACGAGGAGCAGGAAGCTTTGGGTCAAGAGGCACTGGAACAGGACGTGCCGGAAACAGAAGAATCAGAAACAGCGTAAAACACAAAATCCCCCGACTTGTTTGGGGGATTTTTTACAATTCGGGACGGATTTTTACAATTCGTGCCACGGCTCTGGACAAAAATGCACAAAAAATGTATAATGAAGTTATGTTTTTGTATATGAGAACAATTTTTAGAAGGAGACAAACGACATGAGAACAAAACGTAAAATAATAAGCCTGCTGCTCTGCGGCGCAATGCTGGTTTCCAACTGTGCTCCGCCGGCCTTTGTCGAGGCGCAGACCATAACGACAGCAGACGGAATGTGTGAACATCACACCGAACATACGGAGGACTGCGGATACACTGCGGGAACGCCAGAAACGCCCTGCGCGCATGAGCATACAGAAGATTGCTATACCGAAGTAACCGAGTGTATCCATGAGCATACGCCAGAGTGTTACCCAGAGGAAACGGAAGAAAGTACATCCGGCGACGATGCTGTCCCCGCAGATACAGAGGGACGGGAGCCAGAGAACTGTACCCATTTATGCAGCGAGGAAAGCGGCTGTATCACAAAGGAATGGAACTGCCCTCACGAAGAGGGGCAGCATGACGAAAGCTGCGGCTATGTCCCTGCTGAGGAGGGAACACCCTGTGGCTATGTCTGCCGTATCTGCCCGGTACAGGATATGATCGACACACTGCCGGCCGGAGAAGAAGTTACTGGTGAGAATGCCGGGGAAATCAAAGAACGGTTGGAAGCCATTGATAAAGCAAAGGAACAGCTTACCGACGAGGAAACCGAACAGCTTGATGTTTCCCGTTATCAGGACGCTGCGGCAGCTCTGTCGGCGCTGGACGGGCAGACCGAGGTTAATGTGCCGGTGGCGGCAGATATTGGCGAGACATTCGATGACGGTAATCTTTCCTATAAGGTTATCGCCACTGACCCGGCGGAGGTTGAGCTTACAAGCGGCGCAAGTTTTACCGGAGAAAATCTGGTTATTCCGTCAACGGTGGAAAATAATGGTGTAACTTATACGGTTACGTCAATTGGCAACAGCGCTTTCAGCCAAAAAAGTAATATTGCGACAGTTGCTTTCCCCGATACACTTACCAAAATTGGCGACGATGCTTTTGATAGGTGCTATAACTTGGAAGGGGAATTAAAGCTGCCGAATGGACTGGAAGAAATTGGCTCCTATGCTTTTTTCAGTGACAGTAAAATTAAGACAGTTATATTCCCGGATACACTTATTTGTATTGGCAACCAGGCTTTTATGAGTTGCTACGGTTTGGAAGGAACGTTAACACTGCCAGAGGGATTAAAAGAAATTGGTTCCTCTGCTTTTTCCGGTAGTGCAGAATTTGCAGGATATGTTAATAACAAAATGATGAATATTACCGCCGTTAATTTGCCAAATAGTTTGGAAAAATTAGGTTATAATGCTTTTCATGCATGTAAGATTACTTCAGTTACAGTTCCTGAACAAATAACGGTGTTGGAGAGTGGGGTGTTTAGCTGCTGTTTTGAATTAACTAGCGTTACGTTGCCGGAGGGTCTAAAAACTATTGGTTCACTTGAACAATATAGCAGTGGGCCATTCCAGCATTGTACATCATTGAAAACCATAGAATTGCCAGATGGAGTAGAAGTACTGGGGCGTACGGCTTTTGGACAATCCGGCCTGACAGAAATTACACTGCCGAAAAATCTTAAAACCATTGGGGATGGTGCTTTTTGTGCCTGTGCAGATTTAAAAAAAATAAACTGGAATGATAATCTGGAAACCGTTAACTCCAATGCCTTTGAGGAATGTATCGGTCTTACCGAAGTTGAGATACCGGCGGGTATTGCCAATTTTGACCCGGCGGCTTTCAGAGATTGCCCCAACACTTGTACAATCAAGGTTTCAGAACTCCCGTTATATGCCGCTTTAATAAATTTTAAAGAGAATGGTCCGAATCAATATAATACAGATTATGAAGTGGTATATACTGGTTCTATGCAAAATGCTCAGTTTGAAGATGATACATTTACTTATATTGTTATTGATGCGGACAACAACTATGTGCAGATTTTGGGCATAAAAGAGGGTGTTACGCTTAACGCCGATTTGACGTTACCGGAAAAGGTTTCTTATATGGACAATGAGTATACGGTAACGGAAATAGGCGGTGGTGTTTTTAATGAGCATAGCGAACTGACCAACATTACACTGCCAGACACTTTGAAAAAAATTGGTAATGGCGCTTTTGCCAACTGCACTGGCTTAACGGATTTAAATTTGCCGTCAGCAGTTGAAATTATCGATAACAGGGCTTTTTATCAATGTACAAATTTGCAGAATGTTGCATTTTCTACTAATTTAACTGAAATCGGCGGTAATGCCTTTTATAAATGTGCAATAAAAAATGTTGATTTGAGCGTTACAAGGCTGAATAAAATTGACGAGCGTGCTTTTTCTTCCTGTGAAGCTCTAGAAAGCGTCAAATTTCCAGAATGCCTGACAACTTTAAAAGGGGAGACCTTTCATAAGTGTACCAAATTAGAAAGTATTAATTTACCAAGAGCTTTAACCACAATGGGCGAAAATGTTTTTGGCAACTGTACCAGTCTGGCCAAGGTGGATTGCCCTCCCGATATGGTGCTGACGGAATTGCCCGACTATACCTTTGCCGGGTGTATCAATTTATCAGAGATTACGTTGCCGGTTAGCATTAAAAAAATTGGACGGAGTGCATTTAATAATTGCGGCAAGCTGCAAAACTTTACTTTTCCGGCTGAATTGGAAGAGCTGGCTTCTTATGCTTTTTACTTTTGTTCCGGTTTGTGCGGCGGTACGCTGGATTTGCCGTCCACTGTAACCAAGATTGATTCGTCTGCTTTTGACAAGTGTGATATTGAGCGCTTAAATATTGATAAAAATAATAGTTTACAGACTTTGGGCAATGGCGCGTTTAATGGCGTGGCTTTGGTTGTCTGCTTTGACAGGTCTACCTATGAAAAAGTACATAGGGTGGCTGTTGCGCCGACAGAGGTCAGGATGATGTATGATATTGCCGATGTTTTGCTTGAGCCTGCATCTATCGGCGACCAAATCTATACCGGCGAAGAAATCAAACCAGAGGTAAAATTATATGTGGAGGAAAATGGCGAGGAGCATTTCTTTGAGCTGGACAGGGATTATACAGTAGCCTATGAAAATAATATCAATATTACTGCTGATGTGGAGAATGGCCGGGCTAAGATCATTCTTACGCCGACGAAGGACGGCAGTTTGCACGGCGGGCCGAGGGAGGTATATTTTACAATCCTCGCACCGCAGAAATACCCTGTAGTTATGCAGAACAGCGACGGCGGCACCTCATCTGCCAGCCCGGAGGAGGCGGAGGAAGGAACAAAGGTTGAACTGACCGCCACACCGGACGAGGGATATCATTTTGTGGAGTGGCAGGTACTGTCCGGTGATGTGTTGATTGAAAATAACAGCTTTATCATGCCGGCGGCAGAGGTGCGCATTCAGGCAGTGTTTGAGGCGGATACCTACACCGTGACGCTGAACGCCAACGGCGGTACTATCAACAGCGGGGACGTGACCAGCTACACCTACGGCGTGGGGGCGGTGCTTCCAACTGCCGACAATATGGCTTACACAGGATACACATTCAATGGCTGGTATGAGGACAGCAGTTTTTCCGGCTCCCCTGTTACGGCAATCAGCGCCACCGACACAGGAAATAAGACATTCTATGCAAAATGGGTTCCAGTGGAGGCACAAAGCTATACGGTTTTGGTCAACGCAAGCCCTGAAGCAGGCGGAACGGTAAGCGGCGGCGGAACCTATACGGAAAATACTTATGTCACAGTTACCGCTACGGCAAAAGAAGGCTATCGCTTTATCAAGTGGACGGAGGATGGCAGCGCGGTAAGCGACAGCGCGGATTACGCCTTTACCGTGACGGCAAACCGCACTCTGACCGCAGTTTTTGAAAAGGAAACGTCCGACGAAAGGCACGAAGGGCTTTGGGTCAGCGGCCTGCAGGAAACCGTCCCCTACACAGGTGCACCGGTCAGGCAGGAAAACATCAACGTATACCACAACAGCACGCTGCTGCAGGAAAAGACAGAATACACCATTTCCTACAAAAACAACAAAAACGCAGGGACTGCGCAGCTTATTGTGACAGGAAAAGGCAACTACAAAGGAAAGGTAACACAAACCTTTATTATAGAAGCAATTGATCTGAGCAGCGAGTCCCAAAACAGTATTTCCGCTACCGTTGCCACCGCTGTCGCAACAGGTAAAAAGCTCAAACCTGCCGTCACTGTCACATGGAACCAAAAGAAACTAAAAGAAAAGAAAGACTACACACTTACTTACAATACCAATATTACGGCAGCCTCTGACGATGGTTACGACATCACAATCAGCGGAACCGGAAACTACACAGGCACCATCACGCGCAAATTCCGCGTCGTGCCCAAAGGCACAAAACTCTTAAACAGTGCAAAAGTGACAGGGCTTGCAAAAAGCTATCCCTATCAGGACGCCGCGGAGAATGCCATTCCACACGGACTGGAAACTGACCTTGCAAACCTTACCGTAAAAGTCGGAAAAACGACCCTGACGCAAGGCACTGACTACACCGTCCGCATGGAAAACGCAGGCGCCGTCGGCACGGCATCGCTCATCATCGAGCCGGCGCAGGCAAGCAGCTACGCAGGCGAAAAACGCGTGCCCGTCCTTATCACGGGAACGAATTTAAAAACCTGCTCCGTCACAGGTTTGGAAAAGTCCTACCCCTATACAGGAGCGCCCATAACCCCGGACATTACAGTATTTACAGGCAAAAACGGCACCGGCACAAAAATCTCGGAAGGTGACTACATTGTCCGTTACACAAACAATACAAAGCCGGGAAAAGCCACCCTGACAGTTACGGGCATTGCCGAAAAAGGCTACAGCGGCACCCTGAAGGCAACCTACACCATCAGCAGAACGGATCTTGCAGAAGGGGAAAACGCAGGCAAAATCACCGTGCAACTGCCCGATACTGCAAGCTACGCAAAAGGTGGTGCAAAACCGCAGCCCGTAATCAGGCACACCGAAGGCAGCACCGTTCATATTCTGCGGGAGAATATTGACTATAAGCTAATATACAAAAACAACACCGCAGTTTCCGCCGGGAACACAAACCTCAGCACCAACAGACAGCCCGCCGTTACAATTACCGGAATTGGAAACTACAGGGGAACCATCACAAAAACGTTTACCATTGTCAGACAGGACATCAGCCTGCTGACCATTGCAGCCAGTGATAAGCCCTACAGCGCCAAAAAGAAAGGCAGGGCATACTATTCCGCCCCGAAAGTCTATGACCTCGACGGAAAACAGCTCAGACAAAACACCGACTACACCGTCCGTTACACCGACGACGCCACAGGCAGCGAAATCGGCAAAACAGACATTGTCCAAAACGGGACGAAAATCCGCGTAACCATAACCGCAGCCGAAACCTCAAAAAGCGGCTACAGCGGTACACTGAGCACTACGTATTTTGTCCGCGGCGCGGCCGACGTTAAAGACATAGCAAAAGCAAAGACAGACAAAATCAAACCGCAGCACTACACGGGAAGCCCAATCTGTCCCAAAGTCGGACTTTATACAACAAAAGGAAAAACAAAGACTTATCTGACCGAGGGAGAGGACTACGAAATTGTGGGCTGCTACAACAACATCAGAAAAGGAACCGCCACCATCCTAATCAAAGGCAAAGGCAGCTTCAGCGGTATCAGAACCGTTACATTCAAAATCATTTCCGCCGACAATCCCCTGATTTGGAGCGGTGTATTCTAAAAACAAAAAACAGAACCCCGAACCCGAAACAAATGAAATCTTCGTTTCGGGTTCGGGGTTCTATGTTTAGGAGGTCAGCTGCCTTCTGCTGAGTCATAGCTCTGTCCTCTCTGATATAATTACGCAGTGAAACAAGCAGCTCTGTTAGGATTGTCTGATGTTCCTGTGAAGGGCTGACCGTATCATAGACAACACCCTCAAAGACTTCTACCCTCCTGTTCTCTGGTAGAGCATGGTATTGTTCCAGAGTAATTATTTCCGACTGTGGTTGTAATGCTGGTGGCATAATATGCACTTCCTTTCTGGCTATTGTATGCGTTTCGTAGTTTGAACTATTTTGCAGTTCCTTAGCTATTGTGTCTTGAAGCGCCCCCTTCGTAGTGATAAAATACAGATATGAATGAGAACAGAATCTTTATTTGCTTGGAAAGGAAAAAGATAGACGATGAATTTACCCATTTCGGTTACACAGAGTGACCTGCTTGAAATCCTGTTAAATATCGCCCCGGTGCGCCCGGTCTTTATATGGGGTGCGCCGGGGATTGGCAAGTCTGCGCTGGTTAAGCAGTTTGCGGTGGAGGTAGGGCTTGACTGTGTGTCGCTTCTTGGCAGCCAGCTTGCGCCGGAGGACATTATCGGGATTCCGCAGATCAAAGGAGAGACGTCGGAATTTCTGCCGCCAAAGATGATTGCCAGAAAAGAGCCTTATGTACTGTTTCTCGATGAGTTAAACGCGTGCTCGCAGGAGGTGCAGAAGGCGTTCTACAGCCTGATTCACGAGAAGCGTATTGGCGAGTATCATCTGCCCGAGGGCAGCGTGGTGATCGGAGCTGGAAACCGGGCGCAGGATTCCGCGATCGTAAAAACCATGTCCTCGGCGCTTGTGAACCGCATGTTTCATGTACAGCTCAAGGCGGACCCCGCGCAGTGGCTGACATGGGCGTATCAAAATGGCATTCATCCGTGGATTACAGAATATATCAGCCAGCGTCCTGACCATCTTTTCACGCAGCCGCCAAAGACCGAGGAGCCGTACTCGACGCCCCGGTCATGGCACATGCTGAGCGATGCATTAAAAGAGTACGGCGCGGGCAGCAGAGAGATCTCGGAGGAGATGCTGCGCGTCATTACCTACGGCTGTGTGTCGGCGTCGCACGGCGGCATGTTTCTGGCGTTCACCAAGCAGCTTGGCAACACGCACCTTTTGTCAGACATTATCAAGGGGGAGGCGCGGTGGCCGTCAAAGCCGGAGGAGCGGGATGTGCTCTATTTCCTAGCGCAGTCCTTCCGCGGGCGGCTGCTGCATGATCTGCCGCAGGACAAGCAGCAGCTTGGCAAAGAGGGGCAGTTTCTGGCGCACCGAGCGAAAGCGCTGATGAAAGATCTGTCCGCGATCAGCTACGAGATTGCCCAGATGGTCATCTCGGCGGACGAGGACAAGGTGCTGCCGGAATGGTTTATGCTGGAGATTGTGCGCGACCTGCCGCGGCTTGCGGAGGGCAGACATGGCTAAACAGAAGCAGAAAAAGACGAACAAAAATGAGGAGAGCTTGGAGGCGGGCAGGGCATATCTTAGCCAGCATGCGCTTTTTGGCACGATGGATCGCAGCATCCATGTCGGTGACCGGAACCTGCTCGGCAAGAACAGCTATGCCTGTGTATATTCGTATGGCGCGATTTTTTTGAATAAAGATGTGTATCTTGCCCCGAAGGAGTGGGCGTATGTGATTGCACACTGTATGCTGCATCTTGCATTTGGGCATTTTGACGCGGAGCGTATGCCCGGTTTTGCGGTGGAGCAGCCCGACGGTTCTTTTATATGGAAGGTACAGTGCAATAAAAGTCTCTGGAATACGGCATGCGATCTGTATATCACGAAATTTTTGTGGGATATCAAGTTTGGCACGCCGGTACATGAGAATCCGGTGAATCTGTTTCAGATGGCATTCAACGACGAGCGGAAAATCTATCAGGCATTAATTGAAAGCAATTATCCAGAGGGGGACGCGCGCTTTAGCACGCTGGCGAGCGGACAATGTGATATGATCGGGCTGGAAAAGCCGCTTGTCTATCTGCCAAAGCAGCAGAACCAGTATTCTGCGAACTTTGCCTATGCGCTTGCCAGCTCGGTCTCTGAGGCGGTCAGCGAGGCGGGCGGACACCATCAGAAAGGGAAGGCTGATACGCCTGCGAGACGGGCGGCAGCATGGTTTATCGACCATTATCCGCTGCTTGGCGGGCTTGCCGCACATTTTAAGATTGTGGAGGACTATCAGTACTGTGTGAAAAACGAGATCTCGGTCGCGGCGGTCAGTGTTTACGACGAAGAGATCTATATCAATTCTGCGGTGCGCTACACAGAGCAGCAGTGGCGGTTTGTGCTGGCGCACGAGTATCTCCATGCGGGGCTTGGGCATCAGGAGCGGTGCCGCGGCAGAGACCCGTATCTGTGGAATATTGCCTGTGATTTTGTCATCAATGGGTGGCTGCATGAGATGCAGATTGGCTCCATGCCGGAGGACGTGCTCTACGATGAGAATCTGTGTAATCTCTCGGCGGAGTCTGTCTATGATGAAATTCTCAGAAATCTGCGCAAATATTCAAAGCTTGAAACTCTGCGCGGATACGGCAAGGGGGATATCATGGGCAGTTCTTCGGGAAAGGCGGGCGCAGCGGTGTCTTTGGATGAATTTTGTAAAAATGCGTTGCAGCAGGGGCTTACATTTCACGAGGCGCAGGGGCGCGGTCTGGTTCCTGCGGGCTTGATCGAAGAAATCCGTGCGCTTTCGATGCCGCCAATCCCGTGGGATGTCCAGCTTGCAAACTGGTTTGATATATATTTTGCGCCGCTAGAGCGGTACAGGAGTTATGCGAGGCCAAGCCGCAGGCAGGCATCTACGCCAGATTTGCCGCGCCCGCGGTATCAGACGTTTGATATTCTGACACAGAGCCGTACTTTCGGCGTGGTGATAGACACCTCCGGCTCGATGGAGGCGCAGATGATCGGGAAGGCGCTGGGCGCTGTGGCAAGCTATGCCGCGTCGCATGATGTCCCGTATGCGCGGGTGGTATTCTGTGACGCGCAGGCGTATGATGCCGGCTATGTCTCGCCGGAGGATATCGCTGGGCGCGTCGCCGTGAAGGGCAGGGGCGGCACGGCGATGCAGCCCGGTATCGACTTATTAGAGCGGGCAAAGGATTTTCCAAAGGACGGACCGATTCTGATCATCACGGACGGCATGATTGAGGAGCGTATTCAGATTCGGCATGAACATGCATGGCTGCTTCCGATGGGAGGGCGGCTGCCGTTTCGCACGAGAATGCCAGTGTTTTATTTTGAGTAGGAATTAACTTGACACGATTTTTTAATAATGCTAGTATTAAAAACAACAAAGCGGCATAGTGACAGATATGCTAATATAAATAGAAAAGGACGATAGAAAAATGCAGGGACGTACACATCATTGTAATCAGCTTCGGCTGGAAAATGTAGGAGAGGAAGTAACGCTTGTCGGCTGGTATGACAATCTGCGCAAGGTCAGCAAAAATCTGGGCTTTTTGGTTTTGAGAGACTTTTATGGAAAGACGCAGATCGTGGTCGAGACAGAGGAGATCATGGAGCAGATAGACGTCGTCAACAATGAGTCCACACTGGAGATTGTCGGCACGGTGCGCGAGCGCAGCGCCAAAAATCCCAAGATGGAGACGGGCGATATCGAGATAGTGCCGTCAAAAGTCACCGTGTTAGGGAAGTGTCAGTATAATGAACTGCCCTTCCAGATTGACCACTCCAAGGAGGCGGACGAGAACACACGGTTAAAATACCGCTATTTGGATTTGCGCAATCCCGCAGTGAAGTCCAAGATCGTGCTCAGGAGTAAGATTGTCGCAGACCTTCGTGCGGCGATGATCGGTCACGACTTTATGGAAATCACCACGCCGATTCTGACATGCTCATCACCGGAGGGCGCGCGCGATTATCTTGTGCCGTCAAGGAATCATCCGGGAAAATTTTATGCGCTGCCACAGGCGCCGCAGCAGTTCAAGCAGTTGCTGATGGCATCTGGATTTGACCGCTATTTCCAGATTGCGCCCTGCTTCCGTGATGAAGATGCGCGCGCGGACCGCTCACCGGGCGAATTTTACCAGTTGGATATGGAGATGGCGTTTGCGAGCCAAGAGGATGTCTTTGCGATCTTGGAGGACGTGCTGCCGCCCATTTTTGCAAAATACGGCATTTATCATGAGGCGTCCAAGCCGCCCTTCATGAGAATCCCTTATCTGGAGGCGATGGAGAAATACGGTTCGGACAAGCCGGACCTGCGCATAGATCTTCTGGTGCAGGACGCGACGGCAGTGCTTGCAGACTGCGGCTTTGAGCCGTTTGCCGGCAGGACGGTGAAGGCAGTTGTCGCAGATCATTTCACAGGGACAAGGAAACAGATCGACAAGATGTGCGCTGACATCGAGGTGGTGAGCGCGCAGAAAACGTATTGGTTCCGCTTAGATGAAAATGGAGAGCTCGTCGGCGGCATCTCCAAGTTTGTGCAGGAGAAGAAAGCGGCGGTGATCGAAGCCCTCGGATTAAAGAATGGCAGCTTTGTGGCACTTGCCGCAGGGGATTTAAAAACTGCGCAAAAGACGTCTGGCGTCATCAGGAAAACGCTTGCAAACACCTTTGACGGCTATATGAGTAAGGACAGCTACGAGTTCTGCTGGATTGTCGATTTCCCTATGTATGAGATTGGCGAGGAGTCCGGCGAGCTGGAGTTCTGCCACAATCCGTTCTCCATGCCGCAGGGCGGCGCGCAAGCGCTTGCGACGAAGGAACCGCTGGACATTCTGGCGTATCAGTACGACCTTGTGTGCAACGGCGTCGAGCTGTCGTCGGGCGCGGTCCGCAATCACGACCCGGAGATCATGATCAAGGCGTTTGAGATTGTGGGACTTGGCGAGGAGGACGTGAAGGCGAAGTTCCCCGCGATGTACAATGCATTCTGCTATGGCGCGCCGCCACACGCAGGCATCGCGCCCGGTGTGGACCGCATGGTCATGCTGATCGCAGGGGAGGAGAGTATCCGCGAGATTATTCCATTCCCGATGAACAAGACCGCGCAGGATGTCATGATGGGCGCGCCCGCGGCGGTGGACGAGCGGCAGCTAAGCGACGTGCATATCAGGATTGTGGAGGAGAAGAAGGAAACCTCACAGGTATAAAACGGGCATCAATACAGAAGGCATTTGGAAGAAGGATATCCAAATGCCTTTTTATACATATGGACGCGGAGAGGAAACAAGCAGCGTAAGCTGTAATTAAGATATTTTTTGCTATACAACCCATCATGCCACGTGCTATAATTTAGAAAAATTAGAAGAAAAGGAGTTTGAGAAAATGGACAAAAAAGCAATGTACAATCTAACCTATGGCTTATTTATTCTGACCGCAAAGGAGGGCGACAAGGACAATGGCTGCATCGTCAACACCGTCTCACAGGTGACGACGGAGCCAAACCGCATCGTGGTGGCAGTGAACAAGAAAAATTATACGCATGACATGATCGTGCGCACAGGTGTGTTTAACGTGTCGATTCTGACGGAGAAATCGAAATTTGACACCTACAAGCACTGGGGCTTCCAGAGCGGCGCAGACGTTGACAAGACAGAGGCAATCACCTACAGCCGCGCGGAAAACGGCGTTATCTACATTGCCGAGGAGACCAATGCATATCTTTCTGCAAAAGTCGTTTCTGCGACAGACCTTGGCACCCATACGCTGTTTCTGGCAGATGTGACAGATGGCGGCGTGCTTTCTGAGGAGGCGTCAGTCACCTATAGTTATTATCAGAACCATATTAAGACGGCGCCCGCTGCTGCGGAGAAGAAAAAGGGATTTATCTGTACTGTGTGCGGCTATGTCTATGAGGGCGATGTTCTTCCAGAAGATTTCGTGTGCCCATGGTGCAAGCATCCGGCATCGGATTTTAAGCGGATTTAGTAAGGGACAGCGGCAGGCATATGCCTGCCGATTTTAAAGGTAATATCAAACAAAGGAGCGCTCAAACTATGTACATTCAGATTTCGGAAACAGGGGTGATAAAAAGGCAGAAAGTGGATATCGACAGCGATGTTTCTATTATATATGGCTACAATAATAGCGGAAAGACCACACTTTTAAAGGCACTTGACCAAGCATTTGCGAACAGGCAGATGGAGAAGTTTATCTTAGGGCAGTCTGGAGATCAGGCACTGTATATTCCGACGAACAGAATTGTCGTTAGCGAACATAGTACGGAACAGCCCCAGTTAAAGGATTGTGAGGACTGGCTTCACTATCAGAAAGACAGCTATAAGGATTACAGCCTTCATTTAAAGAGGCTTCGCGACCATATTCTTTCCAATGAGATTGTACATCAATTTATCTGTGGGGCAATTCATAAGATTTTTGATATAAAGGTAAACGAGCTGAACAGCAGATATAGCGACGGGATTGAAAATATTATCAATATTTACCTGAGCATTATATGGGCGATGATGTGGAATACTGATTTTTCAGTGCTGTCAGAGAAAGCATTTTTTGATGAACTTTCCCAAAAACAACTCTATGTAATGATAGATGAGATTGAAATGTATCTGCATGTGAATATTCAGTCGAAGTTAATAGGAAGTATTAAGCAGGATTTTCCAGCATGTCATTTGATTATGACGACCCATTCTCCACTCCTCCTGACAAGATACAAACAGTGCTTGATTTATAAAATACAAGCAGGCAAGCTGAAGATGATTGAGGAAGATATGTATTATGAAGATTTAAACATCATTTACGATCAATTATTTGATGTGGATGAACTTCCGAAAAAATTTCAAAAGGATATCAATCTCTTGGGAAACGCTGTGATGAAAAACAGGGTGGACGATACAGAGAAGATACAATCTATGATAAAACATATGAGAGAGGAATACCCAAATTTATCCAGAAGATACAACGCTATTATAACGAAGGCAGAAAATATTGGAGATAAAAATGATCAAAATACATAGAACCCACAATCCGGCAGTATTGGAAAAGACGAATAAGACGTTTCAGACAGAAATCGCTGGAATGAATGAGAAAGAGGCATACGATTTTTATAAAAAGCATAGCCGCGTCTACTTGTATAATACAAACGAAACCAAGACGCATTTTAAGATAATGAATAAAGAACGGTGTTCTTTTTGTACGAAGTTCATACAAGATTTTGACGATGAAATGACCGTTGAGCATATCCAGTTAAAAAGAGACGCGCCGCAATTGATTTTTGAGTGGAATAATTTACTGTGTTCATGCAGGACCTGTAATACGAAAAGGAGTACAAAGGCCCATTCTTCTGAAAAGTATCTTGATCCAACAAATATTACAGATATTGAGAAATATTTTTGTTATGAGCTCGACGGAAAAGTCTATCCGAATCAGGAGCTGAGCCGGCAAGAACAGCAACAGGCAGCGTATATGATCAAATTATACCAGTTAAATCGAAAGGGGCTGGTGTGTAAGAGACGTGAGTTCATGAAACAAATCATGTCAGATGATGATTTTTACAATAGTTTGAAAACAATGGACGAAGCCAGTCAAAATATAATATTTTTATCCGTGTTTGCATACTATAAGAGGCAGAGAATGCCTTCATGAGTGTATGTGGATTGCAGCAATAGGAATATAGGACCGTCTCAAGCTGACAGACGGGAGTTCACATAAAAGGAGGTATTTATATAGTATGGAGAGCAAGGTGTTTATTTTGGACCAGACTACAATCAAGAAGCTGCTGACAATATTTAAACTTGTCATACCAGACTTTCAGAGAAACTTTGTGTGGAAGAAGAAAAAGAAAGAGCAGCTATTGGCGTCCCTGTTTCGGGGATTCCCAATCGGTGCGATCACATTGTATCAGGACAAAAATGCGTATTATATTATAGATGGTTTGCAGCGGATTAATACGTTAAACCAGTATCTTGCGCGGCCGGGCACGATTATTTCTTTTGAAGCATTTTTTAAGAAGGCTGAACCAGAGCTTCGTGAATACATGATAAAGAAACAACTGGATATAGAGCTTCCTCTCTTAAAAAAGAGTATTAGAACATGGTATGATAATCTGAATAACCTGTATGAATTTGAAAAGGTCAGTGTCTTTTACAGTGTGTTGAACAAGGGCAACGCAAAGCTTGCGCGGCTATTCTCTGATCTGGAGTTGGTGGAGGGGCTTCTTGACATACTGAAATCAAAAATAGAAATCGTTCATGATGATATTGCGTTGATTATATACAAGGGAAGTAAGGAGGACTTGCCAGAATTATTTAAGAATATCAATACAGGAAGTGTGGCGCTGTCACAGTATGAGATTTTACAGTCTGTGTGGAACGACTATATTTTGGACAGCAGTCTGATTCAGGATACCAGAGAGGCATTTGGCAGAGAGCTGGAATTGATTCAGAATGAGTATGAGATTGATGCCATCAAAGAGGCGGGGACATTTGATATATTTAAAAATATAGTTGGATTAAACCACATGATCTGCTGTGAGGAGGAGTGCAGTGTGCTCTTTCCCGGCTTTAAGAGAGAACCGAAACCTTTTGAGAGCGGAATTGTCAAATATTACGACAATGACAGCATTGCGTTTGAGATTTATTCTACACTTTTGTGCAATGCGCCAAATCAGATTGTAAAAGCGATTGATCAGGTGTACAAACAGGAGGACAGCGCGAAAATCAGCCGCTTTATAAATCAGATCAATCAAGTGATTCTTGAAGCGCTGCATCAGGCAGTCCAAGAGCTGAAACGCAGAAATGCCGGGCTGCTGGAGAGCAAATACCATGCACTTTATATTTTGGCTGGTATCATCTTTTCAAAATATGATATCCATGTTGAAACCCTGACTGTGACGCAGACAGAAGAAAATAAAAAGATTTACAGTATCAGCCTTGATATAGAACAGCACAAAAGGGATAAATGGTTTGTGGGTGAAAAAAGGCAGGTAGGATTTTTAAATATTCAGTTAGAAAACCTTCTTGGCATGAAAAGTGACAGCAGTCATAATAAAAATAATACAGCTTCGCAGCCAGCAGGGCTGAGAATCAAAATCGAAAACCAGATTATCGCTGCCAATACAGTCAAGGGATTTTACACAAAAATATTCCAGTATCTCGACGACCAGTTTGACTTAAAGGACTATGTTCCCTATGCGACTGGCAAAAAGAGATATCTTGTCAATCACACCATGCATCATATTAATGGGGATATGTTTCTCGCCCCGATCAGGGTTGGAGACTATTATATCGAGACACACAAGAGCAGAAGCGGTGCATTGAGAGATGTATATAACTATATGAAACACATTGGCGTCGATGTTGAATATATTGAATAATGTGGCACCAAAGCCAGAAAATCTAGTATAAAAAGGGGCGGCACCATGAAAATAGCAGATCTGCACTGTGACACCATATCCGAGATCTGGAAGAGCCGGCGGGCGGGCAGACCGCAGCAGCTTTTCCAGAACAACTTGCATGTAGATATTCAGAAGATGCAAAAAGCCGGCTATCTTCTGCAAAATTTTGCCATGTACATAGATTTGGAAAAAATATCAGACCCATTCGCAGCCGTGTTGGAACAAATTGATGTATTTTATGATGAGATGGAGAAAAACAAAGACTGTATCGGCATCGTAACATCTTATCATGAAATCCTCGCAAACGAAAAACAGGGCAAAATGTCCGCACTCATGACCATCGAGGAGGGCGGCTGCTGCAAGGGGGAACTTGAAAACCTTGAGACGCTCTATCAGCGCGGTGCGCGCATGATGACTCTCACGTGGAATTATCCAAACGAGTTAGCAAGCCCCAATCTCCCCGCAGACAGTTTTGGCGCGTTTGACAGCACGAAAGGACTGACCCGCAAAGGCTTTGCCTTCATTCAGAGAATGGAGGAGATCGGCATGATTCTTGATGTTTCGCACTTGTCTGACGCAGGTTTCTGGGATATCGCAAAACACACCAAAAAGCCCTTTGCCGCAAGCCACTCAAACGCGCGCGCCCTCAGTCCTCACGCAAGAAATCTCACGGACGATATGCTTCGTGTCATAGCGGACCGCGGCGGCGTGGCAGGGCTTAATTTTTATGGACGTTTTCTGAATCCCATCGACGACAGCCATTCCAGCACAGCGCAAATGGCGCAGCATGTGCGCCATATCGTCAATGTCGGCGGCATCGAGTGTATTGGGCTTGGCTCGGATTTTGACGGGATTACGGGAGAGCTGGAGATGGAGGACTGCTCGCAGCTTGCCAAACTGACAGCGGAGTTGGAACGTGCACATTTTACGGGAAGCGAGATTGAATATATTTTATATAAAAATGTGATGCGGTTTTATAGGGAGATGCTGTGAAATTTTTCTGATATGATATGTGTATTTGATTTTCAAAAAAAGTGTTGCAGAATCATGGTAATTTATGTATATTAGAGAAATAGCATGTACAAAACTGAAAAGTCTGGTATAATGAGACCTGCTACAGCAATCGCTTGAAAACACTGGTACTGTGAAACTGGCAGCACAGCGTTAGAGGGAGACAAAAGATACAGGGGGTGAGCGCTGAACAAATCCCAATTGTGCGAGCCAGATGGATTGGTGTGAGAGGTCTGGAGAAAAGGAAAGATGACGATGAAATATGAGATTGAATTGTGATAAGAAAGCGTTGTTTAAAGCCCTGCTTGCAAAAGACAAGATTGTGGAATATGTGTTTGCGGCGATTATCATATGGATGGGCTGTTATAAACTTAGCGAGCTGACGATGCCGATTATACTCGATGATGAATTTGGATATTGGTCAAATAGTATGCTTATGACAGGGCAGGACTGGACAAATCTGACAGGCAGGATTAACTACTATTCTTATGGATACAGCCTGATACTTTGTCTAGTGAGGAAGGTTGCCGCATTTCGGGGATATGGCTGGACAGACCTGTACAAAGTCGCAGTGGCATTTAATATTGCTTTTGTTGTGGCTGGATATTTTCTGGCAATAAAAGTAGCACAACGCTGTATGAAGCATATGAATAAAATAATGATTGCTGCGGTATGTTTTGCAGCAGTAATCTATCCGTCGAATATGCTATATACGCACATCACACTCACGGAATGCACATTGACGTTTTTGTTCTGGCTTTTTGCATTTACAATGATGCGTGTTATAGATAAACCAAGCATCGCAAATCACGTGGGACTGGCGTTTCTGGCAATCTATATGTTTTCAGTGCATCAGCGGACACTCGGACTTATCATAACATCTGTTATGATCGTTTTGGTGCTGAGGGTGCTGAGGATGAACAGCTTGAGACAGACGGTATCCTTTTTGGGAAGTGTATATATTTTTTATGTATTGCATAGTATGATAAAGTCCTATGTGAAAAATGTAAATTATTTGGGAAAACCGTCTCCAAATTTTCAAGAGTTACTGTCATCTGTTTTTACCAAACCAGTCGTTATTCTTTTCGTGGCATTGTTTGCAGCGGTTGTCTGGCTCTACATATTAGATAAAGGAAAACTGAAATTGAGTCTGGTGCTGCTGGGAATCGCGGTGCTTGCAGCGATTGGCATTGTGATAAAAAGCATGGGAGGAACAGCGGCAGCCGGCAGTGAGCGGGAGTACCAGCTGGCAATTAATGAGCTGTCCGGGCAGATTGGTGTCTTAAAGAGAGTGTTTACAAAGTATGGCATGATTCGGCTTGGAACGAGTATTGTTGGAAAGTGGTATTATCTTGCCGCATCAACAGGGCTCATTATATGCTGGGGACTCAGAGATTTGTTTTTGAATGCGGTCTACCTGTTTGCTGATGGTTGTAAGAGATTTTTTCAGGCAGTGCGTGGAAAAGAGCAAACAGTGGGCAGCAGAGTGCAGGAGGATATAAAAAGACACCTGTTTTTGCTTGGAATGTTTCTTGCGTTTGCGAGTGCATTTATGATTTGTGCCTTATATAAAGAAGGATTTTATAAGGTAGATGATCTGATCAACGGAAGATATATTGAATATTTGATTGGGTTTACGCTGATATACAGTGTAGACCGGTTGATGGCGGACAGATACTGGCTTGTATTCTGGGGCATCTTTCTCGGTGCCTATCTGGCAGCGGGGGCATATTGCCAGTATGCGTATGACCAGCTGCAAAGAACAGAGTATGAGTTGATACATGCTGTGGTGTTCGGCAGGATATTCTGGAACTATGAATCGCCCACGGGCAAGATCCGGCAGGTAGCGGGGTATGTAGTGCCGCTTGCCGCAGGCTTCGTAATGGTTTTCAGGGCGGGGCTTTTCAGGATTAAAAAAGAGTGGCTCATGACATGCAGGCTGTTTTTGGCACTGCTGTTTCCTGTGATTGCATGGAACCATATCTATACGGAGATTGTTGACAATTACGTGGTGGTCAGAAATGTAAAACAATCAGGTGCAGCGCCGCAGATTGCGGAGTGGGTTCATAGGCTTTCTGACGGGGAGACCATATATTTCATCACGAACGGGCTGTCAAACAGGCAGGCTGAAATTTTGCAGTATATGTGTGGTGATGAGAAAATGGTGCTGTCAGATTTTGGGAGTACGAATTTTGGCGAAGATGCCTTATTCATACTAAATATTAATCTCCTTGATGACGATATAATTAAGGAGAACTGTGAGGTCGTAGACACGAAAGGAAGTTATGCGCTGGTGGTGAATAATAGTCAGAAATTGATGGAGCGGTGGCAGTGGTACGTCGAACGCATGAAGCCGCAGCCCATCGAGTACATTGAATATATTGAGGAAAATTGATTTGGTATGACAAATAATCAGTATAAATTTGTACAAGTTGACTAAATTTGCAGATATTTAGGAAAAATGCTTGCGAGACTTTCCTTTTGGGTATATGATATAGAAAGTGTAACGGTTCAGCAGGGGTATGCTTTTACGCCTCCCCGCAGCAGGGACGTTATGAAAAGGTTGAATAGTAAATGGAGGAGAAGGTGC
>ERZ808028.436-NODE-436-length-35910-cov-4.022382_pt1 | contig 35910 bp, 24 predicted proteins | sample MGYA00380184_ERZ808028 | MGnify/ENA primary metagenome ERZ808028 (study PRJEB31490, sample SAMN06133397) | mouse gut metagenome | isolation source: J8_1 | host: mice | place: China: Chengdu | collected 2015-05 ...
AAAGAGGGGGAGCTTGAGATCCTGGACGACCAGTGCAATGTGACTCAGGCGAACAAGCTTGCCAAGCAGATTATTGACGACAAAGACGTGTTTGCGGTGGTGGGAACCTTTGGCTCTTCCGTGGGAATGGCCACTGCCCCGATCTACCAGGGCGGCGGGATGCCTCTGATCGCCCCCAATATTTCCCATCACAGTTCCTACATCCACAGGCGCACCAGCAGCCGCAAATATCCCGGCTACCGAAAAAAAGGCATCTCCTGCACCAATGGTATCCTTCACCTGCAAGGTAAATGCCGGGCAGTCCCATAGCTTACACCCATCCATGCCTGCATCTGTATCCAAATCAATTCCCCAGGCACCCTTCGACCCTCTGGTCAGCCATCCGCCGCTGCCCAGATGTTTTGACAGCTTCTTTAAACTCACGGTTTCATCTGCCGAATCCTCAGGAAACGCAAGCTTCAATTCCTGCTGATCCAAGGAAAACACATCTGCCCGGCTATACTTGGTAATGATATTTAATCCCTTATTGCTGGAGTTCGTCTGGCAGTTCAGGGCAATAAACCTTGCCCCCTCCTGAATCGTCTTTATAATCGCCCTCGTAATCAGCCCATGCCCAAAATCACAGACAAATACGGCATCATACTCACCGATCCTGCTTTGCAGCTTTTCTTTGAATTCTTCATAAACTTCTTCTTCGTACCGCACATTTTCAGGTATATTATTTACTGCAAATATCTTCCTGTATTCTTCCCGCTTCCCATTGCGCGTCAAATACCTGTGCTTGACAATCGTGGGCACTTTTTCACTGCAGGTCAGCCGAAGCTGAATCTTATCGGCAAGTTCATCAAACAGCCGAAGCCGCATCTCCTCCTCATTGCCAATCACGGACATCAGGGTTACATCCTCCGTAAAACTCGATATATGACGGGCAATGGCAACTGCACCTCCAAGATATTCCTCTGAATACGACAGCCTCGATGAATACCCCATATCCTTGCTCATCATGCCCTGCACCTGGCAGTAGGTATACTTGTCAATTATCACATCCCCAACCACCAATATCTTTAATTGACTAATCTTATCTGCATACTCCCGAATTTCCTTCATCGTATGCCTGTGCTTAAAATCCAGCATAAATTCCCGCACTTCATCCGACAGACCAGACATCGCCGTATTAATCAGCTTCGTTGAACTAAATACCTGCCCCGTGGTAAATCCAAGCCTTCCTCCATGCTTTTCCACCAAAGCCTGTTCTTCTTTAATCTTCCCGGTAATATCCTCGGCTGCCCTGGCATATTCCTCACCTTTTACATAAATATCTGGCTCTACACATTCCACAATATCATCCACGGTATAGCCTTCGGAAAGCATCACATAGTCCACACATTCCAATGCCTCCAGAACCTTCATCCGCATTTCATCATCAAAATAAGGTCTTCCCGGTCCCTTCCGCACATATTTTGCCGCGGTTATCGACACTACCAGCACATCTGCCATATGCTTTGCCTGTTCCAGATGAATCACATGTCCCGGGTGAATTAAATCAAATACACCATGACACAGGGCAATCGTCTTTCCCTCAGTTTTTAATTTTGGCTTTACTTCTGTGCTAAATCTTTCCTTTGAAACTACTTTGTTCATGCTGGCAATATCCGTCCTTGTCTGTTTTTCTTTTCAGGTTACTCATCCGCTACATAGCAAACCTGCTGTTTCACTACCTGCCGTTTCTATCTTTCAATCCTTCCCCAAATACCGAAACCAGTCTTCTGTCGCCGCATGGATGCTGTCCGGCGTCCATACAGGTGCTTTTCTCCAGTATTCAATATTTTCCAGTACCTTCCTTACCCCTTCTTCAAAAGAAACCTTAGCACTCCATCCAAGCCGTTCTTTTATCCTTGAAGTATCCGCAAAGGTACAGTCCGGCTCTCCTGGTCGCTTGGGAATATGTATAATTTCTCCGCCCAAAAGTTCACAAAGGCGATTCACCGAATATGTTCCGCCGCTCCCCACATTAAAGCTATCCTGCACGACATCCGACATGGCTGCTGTGTAAAATGCATCGGCAATATCCGTCACATAAGTAAAATCTCTGGTCTGGTTTCCGTCCCCGACAACCGTAAAAGGCTTTTCTGCCAGCTTTTGTGCCAAAAATACCCCAAAAACTGCCCCGTAAGTCCCGGATGTTCTCGATCTCGTTCCATACACATTGAACAGACGCAGCGTAACCACAGGAAGCCCATACACCTGCCCCCAATGCAGCACCGTTTCCTCGCCCAGACGCTTCGTCAGTGCATAAGGGTATTGCGGACGAATTTCTGCACTTTCTTTTGTCGGATACTCATCAGGTATACCATAACAGGAAGATGAAGCTGCATAGACCAGCTTTTTAATCCCGACATTTTTTGCACATTCTACAACATTAAATGTTCCAAGCACATTGGAGGAATAATAATCCCATGGTCTTTGTATGGACGGCACAATATCTGCCAGCGCTGCAAAATGAAATACATAGTCTGCCCCATTAAAGACAGGCGCTATCTCCTCCCGGTTCCTTATATCCACAGGATAGATGGTTAAATTCGGGTTTCCCTTCTGATGCTCTAAGTTTTCCGGTCTTCCGGTACTCCAGTTATCTATCACCCGCACCTCATGCCCCTCTGCAAGCAGCCTGTCTACCATATGTGATCCGATAAAACCGCATCCCCCGGTTACTAATGAAACCATAATTTCCTCCATTCTGTACACGCTTCACCACACAGGTAAAAGCGCAGCAACATTCCTTAAATCCTTTACCACTTGATCCGGCGCAACCGGCTGTTCCAGCCTTTTTGTCCCATAACCGGATTCCACCAATATCGTTTTCAGCCCCATGTTCTGCCCCGCTAAAATATCGCTGGCACGATCACCGACCATGTACGATTTTTCCATGGCAATGGCAAAATCCCGGCTTGCCTGGTCAAACATTGCCGTTCCTGGTTTACGGCACAAACATTCCTTCCGATACTGCAAAATCTTTCCTTCTGGATGATGCGGACAATAATAAATCTGATCCACACCCGTTTCTTCTATCAGCCATGTATTCATCTTTCTAAGTGTTTCTTCATCAAAAAATCCTCTTGCCACACCGCTTTGGTTGGTAATAACAATGGCATAATAGCCCTTTTCATGGATTTTTTGGATACTCTCCCTGGTGTAAAAAAATACAGATAAGTCTTTTATCGATGTGACATAACTCTTTTCTTCCGTCAGCACACCATCCCTGTCCAAAAAGACCGCAGGTCTTTTCCCCGGCTTCAAAGCTTTATCCCATCTCTTTCCATAATCTCATCGACAATCTGCTGAAGAACCAGGTTATGTATAGATTCCACGATGCCATACTGTCTGCAGGGAACATAAACATTAAGATTTCCCATCTGCTTTGCCTGATTATCCTCTTGAAATCCGGTAAAGGTGATGGTTTCTGCCCCCTTTTTCCTTGCCACTTCCAAGGCATAAATAATATTTTTTGAATTTCCGGAACTGCTGATTGCCACCACTAAATCGCCTGGACGGACTAAAAATTCCATAGGTTTGGAAAAAATATATTCATAGCCATAATCATTGCCCATACAAGTCGTTACAGAATTATCATATAAGCTGTAGGTCTTCATCCCGCCATTTTTCATAAAATCCGCAGTCATATGGCTGGCAATCGCTGAACTTCCGCCATTTCCAATAAAAAAAACCTGGCTCTGGCGTTTTTTACATGCAGTAAACGCATTAACCAATGCCTTCATGCCCGACGTATAATCTTCAAATTTCTCTGCCTTTATCGTACTGCCAGGTTTGTTGTCGTCACTTATTTTGCTGTCATTTGTTTTGTTGTCACTTATTTTACTGCTCATTATGTAGTCAGCGCTTATTTTGCTGTCACTTAAATTGCTCCAAATCTCTGTATGCATTAAATGTTGTATCAATGTATTAATATATTGATTCTCCATAAGGTTTTTCAAATTCCTGTCTATTATAATTCATCATTTAAGATGTCCACATTCTGTATCATCACCGGCACCCCCGCCTTCTGGCAAAGCTGCACCACCGAGCTCCTATCCCCATAATAAGCATCACAGAGCGCCACTGCCCTGTCTAAATCCGGGCTGTCATCATAAATCCCCCACCCTTCGCTCCTGTAGCCATCCACAATCTCCTTATACTCCTCCCACAGCCTCGGTCTGACGGATTTTATGGTCGCCTCGATCAGCGGATGCGGACGCCAGAGCAGGGCCACTTCCTCCTGATTCTCCTTAAATACCTGCAATACATCCTTTATCTTTGCATTCATCTTCTCATTATGATTCAGCAATGCCGACACGCTGGTATTGTAAAAGATAATCTTCTTCCAGCTTCCATCCTCTTTCTCAATAACTTTCATCCAATCCTCAGGAACTTCCACATCTTCTTTCCTGGTCGCCATAACTTTGTCAATCTTGGGCGATCCCAGCCCCAATATCTTTTCCTCCCAATACCCCCTCGTATGCTCCCCAGTGACCATAACCATCACCTTCACATACGCCTGCCGCATATTCTCCGACTGTACAACCACCTTATCGGCATTCACTACCCCGGGCGTGGTCACAAAATGCGCCATTCCTTTAATGGCTTCTTCATTTTCCAAATTTACTTCTGCCAATATAAAATAAGGCACATAAACTAACTTTTCCGTATACTGCTTCAGCTTGTCCGAATAAAATGCCGGATGCACACTGGTTACATAGTTGCTATTATCATATGGATTATGGATAAATATCATATCCGGGCGATGCGCAGCAAAATCAAAACTCTCATAATCGGTAATCGGCACATTCTCCGGATAAAGCTTCCTCTCATCATGCATCTGACCAAAGTTCCCGTCCGGGTTACGGTCAAAATAAGGAATCGGAATCACATAGGCGTCACATGCCGGGTCTTCCTCTGCTGCCTGCCAGATGCTTTCCAAAGAATCCCACATGGAAGCTTTATAAGGAAGAAACACTGCCTCTATCCGCACAGAAATATCATTTTTTACACTGTTCTCAATCTGAATCAGCTGACGCTTCAAGCCCTTTGCCATCTTTCCGATATTCGTCACTTTTTCCTTTTTCTGCCAGATTTCCTCATGAAGCTGGTACACCAGTTCACAATACTCCTCCAGTAAGGAAACGGTCACAAACCCTTCCCCTTCCTGCGCTTCAATCATATTGCCCAGCTCAATCGCTCCATCCTGGCACTGTTCGAGTAAATCCAAGGCAAGCGTAATTTTTTTCGCCTCCAATGCCTTCTTAATCTCCAAATGTGCCTGTTCAAGAAGCCGGATAAAGTCTTCTGCCTGCTTTTTCTGTGCCTTCCTCAGACTCTGCCAATCCTTTATCTCATTCTAATTCTTCATGCACCCACAAATACGTGCTTCACCATAAGTTTTTTAATTCCTCTTTATTAACAAAACACTAACAAAACACTAACAAAACATCAGCTAAACACCAACAATTCATGAATAAAATAAGGAATATTGGTCATCAAGGTTCACCCCTGATGATGCAGAATTTCTGCTTCGCTCCCTGCTACCTCATGACACAGACAGGCTTTACTTTTCTCCTCTGCTTTCATGTTCACAAGGTCTTGGCATACCCAATGCGCAGCCTTTCCGGTCAAATCTCAGGCAAAACCTTAAACCAATCCTGTCTGCAATTTTTCCAGCCCCGCTGCCTTCTAATGCCGTTCTGCTTTTTCTATGGCAGGCAATGCCTGCTTTATCATGAATGCACTGCCTGGTCCTTTCGGTAAAGCTCTGGCTGATTGCCAAAGCTCATCCAAGCCGCGATTCTTATGATCATCCTTAACCTGTTGCCATCCCCCGCTTCTTCGCGTTCCTGGCGGCGTTCGTCCTCTCCTCCGACTTAAATCCGCAAGCCGGGCAGAAAAACATCTTTTTTTCCTTTTTCTGCTCTCCTGGTTCCCCGCAGCAGCTGCACTCCCTGCCGATATCCTTTCCCATCACCTCTGCCACTGCTACCGACTGCTCCCTGCACTTTTGCAGTAACCGGCTCCGGATATAGCCCCTTGGCCAGATAGCAGCCGCATAGTTAATTTTTCTGTTCTCCCCGCTTGCATGCGGTTTGGGAAGCCTGGGCAGATAAATACACTGCGGTTTCTCCCTTTGCAGGAAAAGATTCAGTTCATGGTTGATATAGCTGTGCAGTTTTTCCTGATACCTTGCCTTCTGTGCAGCATATTTCTTTCGGCCGGGATTCTCTGCCCGATTTCGGTTGTAGCTTTTTAACTGCTCCTGCAGCCATGCCCCATATTCTTCCAGATAACTGCCAAGTTCTTCCCCATACCCATGCCCCTCGTCGGTCGTCAGCATAACAAACATCCCAAATGCCACACCAACCTGCCGGGTATACTCTGCATGTGTCTTTACTGTCACATTCACCGGGACTTTAATCTCCAGACGCCTCTCTGTCGGATAAAGTTTGAGATAAATCTGGCTGTTATACTGATTTTTGTCGGTCAATGGAATAAAAATCCGTTTCCTCTTTTCCTTCGTGGCAATGTAAATCCCGCCGCTTTCATAGCGGTAAGCCTTAAAAGAAAGCGAAAACCCATTTGCCAGCTCTGTATGCTGCATTTTATGGTGCTTTCTGACCTGACGGCAGAGATAACGGTGAAGCCTCTCTGTATCCACTGCATCAGCCAGCAGCTTATACTGCTTTTCTATCTCTTTTGGCAATACCAGAGGATGCTGGTTTAACACTGCCTCAAAAGCATTATTTACTTTTAAAAGGAAACGCAGGTAATGCTTTTCCTCATCCGAAAACCCTTCATTTTGGGCAATCAGCTTCGATAACTTTGATTTTGTGCGCGTCCACTGGCTTTTAATGTCCCCTAAGGCATCAAAAACAGCAAGGTAAAAATACACGGAAGGCAAGCCCAGTTCTGCCCGCAGACCGCTGCCTGTCATCTCATTTTGAACCGTGTAGCCGGGATAAAGCTTTGCCAGCCCTCCAATCCCGCCAAAGCGCTTATAAACATAATTTTTTACCCTCTGGCAGTCCTTTGCAATCTCTTCAAGCTTTTCCATATCCCCTGGTGAAATGGGCAGTTTACTGTACTGATGAACCGTTTTGCAAACCCTCTCCCGAGCCATCCCCCACTCCCTCCCTGACGCAAAAAAACCTGTAAATAAGCGGATTTCATGGCATTTTTCAGGAATTTGCAAAAAGTATACATTTTGCAACAAATTTTGTTCAATTTTTTTTGGTGCAATTTACCTAGAAAAAATAATTAAGTTTCTTGATTTTTTGACGATATTGTAGTAGAATAAGTAAGATTTGTGGGGCTTTTAAGAATTTGCAAAAACTATAGTTTTTGCAACAAATTTCCCCGAAAATCCCCCCCAATATTTGTAAATCTTTTAAAGAAATCCATAAATAAATTCAAAAATCTGCAATAAAAAACAGCAGGCATTTTCACCGTTTTTCTGTGAAATTCCTGCTGTTTCTTTTCAATCTTCTGGATTTTCTGAAAAAAAATATTTTTCCCGAATCTGATAATGGGGATGACCGAAGGCTCTTTGCCAGATACGAAAGATATACAGCCCGATTGTCCCTGCTGCCATTAAGATCAGCCCCGCTGCGCCCCAGATCGATACCGCTGCTATTTTCCATCCATTTCCTGCCCATCCCGCAGATAACAGCCAGAAAAACACCGCTAAGGACACGCCAAAAAGTCCTGTTCCCAGCCGGAAAATCAGAACGATGGGCCAGTCCGTCAGGGTAATTATGCCATTTGCTGCAAACCGAACCATCTTTGGCAGAGAATATTTGCTTTTTCCTGCCTTCCTGGGTCTGCGGTCAAAAAAGAGCGTTTCCGAGGGAAGACCCAAAAGGGGAATCAGCCCCCGAAGAAACGGATCCGGTTCCCTGAAACAGCCTAATTCCTCCAGAGCCTTTCTGCTCAGAAGCCGAAAATCACCGCAGTCCCTGGGCAGATCGGCCCCCATCCTCTCCATAAGCCGGTAAAAAAGAAAGGCTGACGCTTTTTTTGCCCATCCGTCGCCCATCCTGCTCCTGCGGACGGCATAGACAACATCCTTTCCTGCACAAAACGCTTCCAGCATCGCCGGGATAAGCCCGGGATCGTCCTGAAGATCGGCATCCAGGGAAATGGCGGCGTCACAAAATTCTCTTACCTCCATCAGTCCCGCAAACAATGCATTTTGGTGGCCGACATTGCGCCGGAGGGAAATTCCTGCAACCAGACAGCTTTCTTTTGCATGGATCAGTACACGCTCCCAGGTAGCATCCCCAGATCCGTCGTCCACAAAAACAATCCGGCTCTCCGGTGCGGCCCTGCCCCGGACAATCATGGCATCAAGAAGTTTTATCAATTCGGCTGCTGTATCATCCAGCACAGCCTCTTCATTAAAACAGGGAACAACGATGGCAGCCACCGGAAGACTGCGGTTGATTTCACGATTCTTCATTGATTCCCACCACCCGGTAAATCTCCATTTCTCCAGCAATTCCTTTTAAGTTTCTTTTTCCCAGGCTTTCCGCCTGAATCCTCCCCCGAAGGCGTTCATAGACCGAAGAACTGATCACGACTTCTCCAACTCCGGCCTGGGCTTCTAAGCGGGCGGCAAGATTTACCGTATTTCCAATCGCGGTATAGTCCATCCGGGAGGAGGTTCCGATATTTCCGATAACGGCTTCGCCGCAGTTAATTCCTATCCCAAAACCCACTTTCTGCCCTACCAAAGCTTCCATTTCTTTTTCCAGAACCCCCGCTGCCCCTGCCATATCCCATCCGGTCTTTACGGCTTTAAACACATAATCCTCCACTTCCAGGGGGGCGTTAAAAATCGCCATTGTCGCATCGCCAATAAACTTATCCACGGTTCCCTGGTTTTTAAAAATGGCTTTTGTCGTAAATTTCAGATAATGGTTGAGCATCTCAACCACCTGTTCCGGCAAAAGGGTTTCGGAAAGGGGAGTAAAATTCCGAATATCTACAAATAACACTGCAACCTCTTTCTTCTGTCCCCCAAGCTTTAACGACTCCTCGCCGCCCAGGACAATGCTGGCTGCAACCTCTTTCGATACATATTTTCCAAAAATTCCCTCGATTCGTTTTTTTGCCTTCCTCTCCATGGCATATTGAAGGACAATACAGGCGGCACAGACCAAAACGGCACTTGCCAGCGGATACAAAAGGGGCAGAATCCATCCCCGTTCACAGGCAGCCCCCACAGCCATCCAGTAAGCGCCTAACAGCAAAACCATACACAGCAGCGAATACCGAATTTTCGGAAGCCCCATACACAAAATCACTAACCCCATCATTACCGCAGTGATAAAAAGCCAGGTCGGCATCCCCGTTTCCGCCTTGCGGTTATCCTCAAGAAAAGACTGCAGGATATTGGCATGAACTTCTACTCCGTACATGGGGATATCGTGACTGACAGCGGTATAATAGGCATCCATCATCCCTGTGGTATAGGGTCCCACCAACACAATACTCCCGGCAAACAGTTCCGCCGGGATCTCCCCGCTCACCACCTTAGAAAAGGACAGCCCCGCCGTTTCCGACCCATAATATTCAAATGGCCGGGCGGAAAACGGAATATAGCCCAAAATTTCTCCCTCCTGGATACAGGCAGGCAGTTCTCCCGTATACTTTTGGTAAATCTCTGCCGCAAAGCTGTAGGCCGATTCCCCGTTTCCCCTAGAGATACGATATAAACTGTGCCTGACAATCCCGTCGCTGTCCACCGGAACATTGCTGAACCCAAAGCGGATGTGACGCCTCAGGGCTTCGTAGGGAATTTCATAGGTGAGCACCGTATTTTCTGTAGAAAAGCTTCCATCTTCCCCCTCATGTACTTTCTTTCCAAAAGAGGCATAGGAGGTGGCAACCACATTGTCCAAAACTGCTGCCGCCTGTGCCAGTTCTTCATCGGCCTTGGCATCGCTCTCTCCAAAAAAGCCAATATCCAGACCGATAACTGCCGGGGCCGTATCAGGATTCTGATTCAGTACCTGCAAAAGCCTGGCTGTCCCTGTGCGGCTCCAGTTCTGCCAGGAACCATATTCCATCATGGTTTCCTCGTCAATGCCGATAACCAGAATCTCCGGACTCACCAGCCCGCCCTTTTGATAACGGGCATCCTGCACACGCCACTCCGCCGGATCGACAATCCCCGCGGCCTGCACAGCCAGAAGAAGTACACAAACCGCCAATAAAATCCAGGAAAATCTGCCGGATTTCTGCTTTTTTTTCCTTCCCAATCTCATAAGCATATTCCTCCCTATCCTTTTTAAGAAACAATGAAATATCTTTTAAGGCTTGATTATTCTTTAAATCCTTCCCCATTCCCCAATTCTCTATCAGGAAACAAAGTTCCAGCCAGGAAACCATTCCAGGAAACGAATATAGGTCTGTGAAACCCTTAAGCCTGCCAGTACAGGATAAAACAAAAGAAAGAAAACGGCCGACAAAACAACGCAGGAAAACAGGCAGTACTGTCCTTTCTTTCCCCGTTCTTCCGCCCAGATTCCCATAAGCAGGGCAAGGAAGGGAATACTGGGATAATAATGATATAAAAACGAATAGCGGCTGATTCCCAGCCATGGAAGCAGGGGTGCAAAATACGACACAAGTAAAAAGGCCGTGCGTCCGTTTACTTTTTCTGCCATCCGGTAAAAACAACAAAACAAAATGACCAGTCCTGTCCACCAGAAGGCAGGATTGCCCATAAGAGCCAGAATTTCTGCCTTTCCGTCGAAAAAATGCATGGAATAGAGCTTCACCGGCTTTGCAATCACCGGCCACTGATACCAGCGCGAAGCCAGTTCATGCTGACCTCCTACATGGGTGTGGTAGTGAAACATATTGATCTGATTTTGAATCACCCGTTCCCAGAAGCCCATGGTTTGATCAAAGGCAACATAGGGAAGATAGGATAACAGGTAAATTACGGCGGGAAACAGGATAAAGGCAAGGCAAAAGACGGCACATTCCGTTTTTATTTCTTTTCGCGTGATTTGCCTTTTTTGGTAGCGGGAAATTATAAAGGCTGTCCAGATGATTCCAAGACCCAGTCCGCCGTATAAGCCTGACCATTTACAGGAAACCGCCAGACCCATGAAAAAACCGCTGGCAAGGAGGAAACGGTGGCATTTTCTTTTGCTTCTTTTTGTCATGGTTTCGTAATAGCGGAACATAAAGTAATTCATGGTCGTCATCCATAAGACCAGGAATGAATCGACCTGTCCCAGACGGGATTCTGTAAAATGCAGAAAATCCAGGGCAATCAGCAAAAGCACGGCGGCTGCCGTCCGCCAGTCGGAAAACAGGCGGCAGGAGAAGACCCAGATAACCACGAGCAAAAGGATTCCGGCAAGCACTCCCGCAATGCGCCAGCCAAAGGGATTCATGCCAAAACAGGCAATTCCCAGGCTGATAAAAAGCTTGCCCAGAGGCGGGTGGGTGTCTTCATAGGCGCGGAGTCCGTGAAGATACTCGTAGGCGGTTCGGGCAAAGACGGATTCATCAAATACGGTTCCGGATAAATGGGAGGCGTAACCGGGGTACATCCAACTTTCATCGAAAAGCCAGGGGTAGGAGGCTTTGTTTTTGGGGAGGATGAGGGTGCCCTGGGGGGTTTGGAGAATGAGTTCGTTGAGTTGGGTGAACTGGTTGAGGGTGGTGAGGCGAAGGTAGCGGGCTTTTTGGTTAATGCGGACGGTGTTCCACTGGTAGACACGTTTTATGGTAATGTCGGGGAGGGATTGCCAGCGGATGGGGGAGCCGGTGCCTGTCTGGAGGGTGAAGCGGCGGTTTTCGTAGTTTCCAAGGTAGATTGATAGGGTGGAGAGGTCTTTTTCTTCTCCGAAATCCAGGAAAATCGCGGTGGCTTTCTCGGTCGATTCCCAGGCGGTTGAAGGGGCGTAGGGGTGGCCCAGGTGGAGGAGGGATAGCAGGGAGTAGGTGAGGATGATGAGGGCGGCGGGGAGGGGGGTGTTTCTGGGGGTGTGGGACATGAGGGGGGACTCCTTTGGTTTTTTTGTTTTTTGGTGGGAGAAGGGGCATTATGGCTGTGGAGGGATGGCGTTGGGGGCGTGTGGAGGGGTGGCGTTGGAGCCGCTTCGGCAGAGTGGTGTTCCATCGTCACCGCGCTCTCGCTCCGCAAAAGAACGCAGTGGACGCTAAACTCGAAAAGACCTCGTTAAGCGCCAGCGTTTTTTGAGGGGATTCCTCATGGAACACCGCTCCGCCTCCGCTATTGTATAGGATAGCGTGGGGAATGATTTTGTTATTGGTTAGGGGGTGGGTATTAATACTTTTTGTTTGGTGTCTTTTGTGGCTCTATTTGGAACTGATTCGTAACTTCCTGAGGTATCTGGATTTATGGGTTCTGATGATGTAGTATCTGTATTAGTTGTTTCTGATGATGAACTGTCTGGAAACTCTGGAGTTCCTGGATCTACGGGTGGTTCTTTAGATTCTGTTGTTGAATCGTTTTCTTCTGTAGAGGATTCTTCAGGAGTATCGGTTTCAGATGATTCCGTTATCGTAGGGCTGGTATCGGGTTCCGTTTCGGATTCGGAAATACTGGGTTGCATATCGGATTCGGATGGACTTAATTCCGTTTCACTTTCGGAGGTACTGGGGCTGGTATCGGGTTCAGAACTACTGGACTCGGTATTGCTTTCGGAAGTACTGGGCGGCGTGTTTGGTTCAGTTGCACTGGGACTGGTATCGGCTTCCGAACTGCTGGACTCGGTATTGCTTTCGGAAGTACTGGGTTTGGTATCGGGTTCAGGAGTACTGGGCTGTGTATCGGGTTCCGAAGAGTTTGGTTTTGTTTCGGGTTGGGCAGGATTAGTGGGGCGGGATGTTCCTCTTCCGCGATTTCTTGGGGTGTTGGTTTTGGGGGGATCGACGCGGATGATTCTTGGGTTTTTGGGGGGATCGGGGGGTGGTTGTTGGGCTTGCAGGGTCTTTAGTTTTTCCTGGAGCTGTGGAAGCTGGGCGGAATCGGTCAGATGGATGGCGGACAAATCCAGGTTGTTTATCTGTTCTAGTATAGTTTCCAGACCGAAAAGGGACAGGTCTTCCCAGGTGAAGTTTTCTATGCTTTGAAGCTGGTAAGTGTTTTGACCGGGGATGGATTTTAGGGTGACTTTTTGGCTGGGGGTTATGGTGATGGTCTGAGGGCCGAGGTTCCAGTTTATCGTTCCTTCAATTAAGTAGAGGAGGAGTTCTTCTTTGGTTATTGTGATCAATCCGCTGGTTCCTCGAATGCTCATGGAGGTCTGGGCGGCGTTGAAGTTCATTTCTTCGTCGTCTTTTAATGGTTTATCGACATTGAAAAACAGTGTTCCGTCGAGCAGAGTGATTTTTAGCAATTTGGACGAGGATTTGGTGATTTCGGCTTTGGAATCGGCATCCAGGCGAATGGTTTTGCTGTCATCGGTTTCCAGATAGATTTTTGTGTTTGCACCGGTTCGGACGATATTTCCCTGACCCACGGGCAGACCTGCTGTGGCTTTTACTTCCTTGGAATTTCGGGTGAGGAAGGCTTCGTTTCCATTGACGGACAGGACAGAAAAACGTCGGCTTTCGGCCTCATCGGCAAAGGATTTTATATTTACCGCAAATAAGGCGGCTGCTAACAGGATGACCAGCAGCTTTTTCCATTTGATCTTCAAGGTTTTTCCTCCTTATATTTCTTTTCTTCTTTGTGTTTCTTTTCTTCTTTGTGTTTCTTTTCTTTCTTGTGATTCTTTTCTTCTTTTGCGTTTCTTTTTTTCTTTTTTGGATTTTCTGGGGCGGGTGGGGGGAGGTGAATGCATTGTCCTTCTCGGGCGATTTCTGCCTGCAGTCCTGTTTTTCTGGCCTGGAGGTGAAGATCTTTTTCGATTTGGGCAAGGGCTTTATCGCTTCTGTCCCAGTTATGATGGCAGATATATAGGCGGGATGCGCGGCACGCTTTTGCCATCTCTATGCCTTTTTCCCAGTAGCTGTGACCGAAACCGCAGTAGGAGGGATATTCTTTCTGGGTGTAGGGGGCGTCGAAGATTAACAGGCTGCATTCCCAGGCGAAGGTTTGGTAGGCTGTCCACAGGGACTTAGGTTCGGGGGGCTTGGAAAGTGACTGGGAAGATGGTTCAAAAAATTCACAGTCAAGGCCATAGACCACGGATTGTCCCTGGGATTCCAGGCGGTATATTAAGCATTGGTCGGGATGATTGGAGCGCATGGCGCTTACTTTGATATTGCCTGGAAGTTTCCATGTCTGGTTGCTTTCTGCCTCGTGCCAGGTTATGGACGCGGGAACCTGTTCCAGGGATATCGGCCAATACGGCGGGCTTAGAGGCAGAAGCAGACGCTTTTTGAAGGTTTTTTCTTTTTCCCCGGGGCCGTATAGATGGAACCGGGCTTCTTTTTCAAATAAAAGCGGGAATAGAGGGAGGGCGGCAATGTGGTCCAGGTGAAGATGGCCGATAAATAAGTGTATTGGCTTTTTTACTTCTTTTTTTCTTTTCATCCATTCGCCAAGGGCCAGGATTCCTGTTCCTGCGTCAAATATGGCTGTGCCTTCTTCCCAGTGGACGGATACGCAGCTTGTGTTTCCGCCGTAGATCATGCGATCTGGAAAGGGGGCGGCGCAGGAGCCTCTTGTTCCCCAGAACCTTACGGACAGATGGGTTTTGGGGGATGGGGACTGCATGTGATCATTTGTTCTGCTTTCTGCTTTTTGTGTTAATTGAATTTTCATGCATTTCCCCCTATCCTTCTGGTGTTTCTGTGTTTGATGTTGTTTTTGCATCATTTGACCGACTTGCGGATGGCCTTCCCTCTAACGGTGTTTCTGTGTCTGATATTGCTTTTGTAGGACTGACTTCGCTGGCTTTTTTTGCTGATTTTGCAGGACTGACTTCATCGGCTTTTTTACTTCTAGATAAATAAACTACGGTGATATCGTCGGACTGCGGTTCCTGGCGGGCGAACTGTTCGACTTCATCATAGATGGCTTCAATGAAGATTTCCGGTGCATCGGCATCTTTTTGATGGCGGTTTAATGTATCTTCCATGCCCTGGTCGGAGAACATTTCTCCTTCGGGGTTGAAGGCTTCGGTTACGCCGTCGGTGTACAGGCAGATGCAGTCCCCGGGGAAAAGGTCGGTGGTCTGTTCTCGGTAAGCCATGTCTTCCATGATGCCTAGGACGAAGTCCACTTTACATTCCAGCATGGAAAAAGGTTCTCCTTTGCGGCAGATAAAGGGCTTGTTATGGCCTGCGTTGACATAGGTCAGCTTATTGGTTCGGGTATCGAGGACGCAGATAAAGGCGGTGACAAAGAGTTCTTCTTCGTTGTCTTCGTTCAGGCGGTTATTTACCAGTTTAGCTACCTCGGCTACGGGGAGTTTCAGCATCATATAGTTTTTTATATGGGTTTTTGCCAAGGTCATAAACAGGGCGGCCGGAACGCCTTTTCCGGAAACATCGGCAGCCAGGAAGCAGAGCCGGGTTTCGTCAATAAGAAATACATCGTAAAAATCGCCGCCCACGCCCTTGGCGGGCTTCATCCTCGCGGTAATCTGCACGTCGGGAAGCTCGCAGAAGCGGGCAAAGGATTTGGGGAGAAAACCGGTCTGGATACGGGATGCGATTTCAATTTCGGATTTCAGGCGTTCCCGCTCGGTGACAATTATTGTCGTCTTGGTGTAAAGCAGTTCCAGAAGGGCGGCGTAGACTTTTCGGTTGGCATCGGCAATCTCCAGAAACAGGCTTCGGGAGATATTGGCGCAGACTACGGGAGTGACGGCACGGACCGTTGCTTTGCGGACACCGTCTTTGATTAATGCCAGTTCGCCTACCACATCGCCCTCGGCCAGTTCGTTAATCAGCATATTTTCCGCAGTCAGTACATTGGCCTGACCTTCCAGAATAATGTACATTCCGTCCTCCGGAGAAGCCCCCAGACTTACAATGTCCTGACCGGCTTCAATCTGCACGGGTTTCATCGCTTCCAGGAGCAGCTTTGAACCTTCAGGCATGTTTCCGTTTTCCTGAATCTGGAAAAAATACCGGATAATTTTTAATTCTTTCCAGTCAAAATCTTTCCAATCCCTATCCATAGCTTTTACCATTCCTTTCCATAGCTTTTACCATTGCTTTCCAGGGCATTAACTAATCAGTCCCCCTCTGCGGCGGGGCGGATAAAAAACCTTCCGGCTTCTTTTCCCGGCGCGTAGAGGATCATGGCATCCCCTGCGCGAACCCAGTCCTGGCGGTTAATCTGCCAACGGTTTTCCCCCTGCCAGGCATCAAGAAGGGCTTCTTCCAGAATATCCGGGGTGGAGGAAATCTGGTACATCAGGGCTTTAAACAGGGCGTAGTCATAGGTTGCGGTCTGTTTTTCATCGGTGCTTTTCGGATGCAGCTTCATTTTTAATTCCAAACAGTATCTTCCCTGTCCCGGTTCCTGGTAAAGCACGGCAAGAGGCGTCCCTGTATCCGATGCTGAACCGTTTTTATTCGCTGTATTTTGATTTCCGGTGAACATGCTGCTTCCCAAACTGCTGCTCTTCGCGCTGCCGTCACCAGATACGATGTATTCTATCCGATCTTTTGCCACACGGATGCGCCGGGTCTGACCGAAAATCTGGCGGTATTTTTCGGACAGCAATAGTATCGAAGGGCTTTTATCCCATTCCCCGCCGACGGGGAGGAAGCGGTCGAAGGAGGTAAAGGAGATGCCTAAAATCTCTTCCTGCCTGCGGTACCAGGCTCCGTCGGCATTGACATAATAGCCGTCGGGGGTGATGGTATCGGTGATGCTTTTTCCGTCGGGGAGAAGATAGTAAAAAAAGCCGTTTGACTCCACCCATCCTATGCCTGGCTGGCCGTTCTCCATGTAATAATGCCAGCCGTCCTCCTGGAATACCCAGGGGGAGGCGGCATGGGCGGGCAGGGAGGAAAGGAAGGAAAAGCCGATGCTTATTCCTGCAAGGACAATCGCTTTCTTTTTCCAATAAGATGTTATCCAATCTAAAAGGTTTACTTCTCCTGTCAATTACCCTAAACTCCTTCCTTTTTCCTGTTTAAGTTCTGCCTGCTTCTGGTGGTTTCCAATCAGGGACTTTCTCTGCGCGGCTGCCGGTTTTGTCCCGGCAAGCTTCTGGAAACCGGACTGCACGCGCTGGGGATTTTCTGCTTTTTTCTCCTGTTGTGCCGTGTTTGTCTTATTCGGGTCGGGGCGACCTCTTCCAATCATCGGTGCCTGCGGTGTCTGCTTCTCGAACTGTCCCAGTCCCACCTTGCGGCGCGACGGAAGCGGAGGGGCCTGCTTCTTCGGCTCTTTTGTTTCAGCCTGTTCCTGTTTCTGTACTTTTCCTGCCTCAGTCTGTGGTTCTTGTACCTGTTTTTCCGGCTCTTTTGTTTGTTTCTCCGGCTCTTTGGTCTGTTTTTCCGGCATGGGTTCGTCAAAGATATTTCTTACGCCTTCATACATCTTTTCTTCCCGGGCAGTTATCTCTTGGTATTTTTCCCGTGCATCTTTAACTGCATCTCTGATCTGCGTGATCTTATGTTTTCCTAAGGCTATCGTTCCAAGATCATTTTGTATACTTTTTAATCCCTTTACATACTTCTGTCCGCGTTTATCCAGCTTATCTTCCGGCGCATCCATACTGTATTCCTTTAATTCCCATTGATCCCCGTCCAGCTCCACCATATTTTCCTTCAGATGTTCTTTAAAGGTTGCCAAGCGCTCCTTAACCAGGTTGACCTGATGTTCAGGAAGGATATCCCCCAACGCATAATCGATGGTACGGGCATCCATCTTTTTCATCCGGTCAGCCAGAGATTTGTCAATAAAAATCAAATCTTTTTCAATATCCCGGCTTTGCATCCTGGTATAATTATAATCAAAGCTCCCAAATGCAAGATCATTATCAATTCCCTGGATTCCAATAACATTTCTCTTTCCCTGTGCATCCGGTTCACTCAGCTTATAAAACATATTTCCAAAATGACGGTCGGTCTGGTTGCACAGATAATCCAGAACTTCCATATTGGTCATATCTTTTAAAAAGGAGGGATTGAGAGAAAATTCCACATCATTCAGTTTCTTTATCTCCCGCGGATCTGCGGAAGACGGATCGATACCTTTGGCAAACTCCATAAAGCAGCCGGACATTACCGTATCCCCCGATTTTACCATCATTTTTTCTGAATGAGCGACAATATCCCCGATTCCCATCAGTTCTGCCATCCGGGACGTTGCAATATTGCGCGAGGACACTTCCATCTCTTTCTTATCCAAATCAATAAAATTCAGGGAAAGCAAATTTGCATCAAACTTTGCTGCTGCCTTGGTGAGCTGGCGAATCCCCTGCTTATCTTCTAAAAGCCTGCCATAATCTTCGTACTTTTCCTGGTTTTCCCTGATCTTTTCCAAGGTTTCCTTTTTATCTTTATTCTCGCCCTCAAGCAGTTTCTTATTTTCATCCAGAAATTCTTTTCGACTTTGCATTAGTTCTACTTCAACTTCTTTCATCTGATAGGATGAAACTTTTTCCTCATAATCCGGCAAAGGCATCGAATGAATAACATTTTCATACTTTTTTAATGTTTCTATACTTTCTGGACTAGTTTTTCTGTAATTATTACAATATTCATCAAAATAAGCTTTTTGTTCTTCTTTGCCCTCCAGCCCTCTTTCCTGGAGTCCTGAAAAATAAACCCTTGCTCTGTCAACCACCTCGGTATTCAACAGCTCCTCATACGCTTTTCTATTCGGGTCATCCGGTTCCAGTTTTTCCAGCCTGCTATACATATAATGTTTGAAATGCAGTACCCGTAAATTATTTGGGCTTTCAATCTTTCTTGGCATCGATGTATCACTGTTGGTAAAATAATCAAATATTTCCCGATTTTTTTCAAATACTTCTTTTCGTTCGGGAACGTTTGTCTGGTCCAGCATTTCCTTAAACGCATGATCCTGATTGGCATCCAAGGTATTTTCCTTGGTAAAAAATCCCTTTCTCCCATCTACCTCCAGCTTAATCCGCTCGCTTGCATTCGCTCCCGATACTTCGGCTTTTCCCTGCAGCACGGCTTCCGGCGTCTTAAATGGAACTTCTGCATCCCAGGTCTTTCCCGCCAGTGCACGCACGGTCCGCATATCCCGGACTTCAGCAAAATTCATCCCCTTCTGAAATTCCTGCAGAGCCTGCAGAGCCGCAATACGCTTATGTTCCCCTTCGGAAAGCTCTTTTTTCTTGCCGCTTACCTGCTGTTCGTTTTTATGCTTAATATACTCCTCACAAGCCTTGATCATATCGTCGTTTGCATTGACGATCTGAATCGCGCTCTCCGGGGTAATCTCCTTCCGGTAAAGCTTGCTGTAAGTGTTCATCGCCGAAACGACAGCTTTAAACTGTGGTGAATTTCCCCACTTTTTTCCTTCCTGCTTAATATAGGTCTGAAACTCCTCAAATTCCCAAATGCGATCCTGCATTTCCTGCGCACTTGTTCCGTCAAACATTCCCATAAACCTTCCTCCTTATCTTATCCGCTACATCCTTGTCGATAAAAATATTGTTCGTTTCCCATTTCTGATGGGTGCCTTTCCAATTTGATTCCGTTTGTTCAGTTAATCCAAAGGCCAGATCATTATCAATTCCCTGTAATCCGATAATCTTGCGCTTTCCGCGTTCATCGGGTTCACTTAGCTGATAAAACAGGTTATTGGCATGGCGATCCTGCTGGGCACACAGAATATCCAATATTTCCAAGCCTGCCATATCCCGCACAAAAGAGGGGTTGGGCGAAATTTCCACCTCACTTAATTTCTGTATGGTTCCTGGGTCTTTTGATGTCGGGTCAACCCCTTTAGCAAACTCCATAAAACATCCCATCATGGTTTTATCCCCTGCTTTGACCACCATCTTTTCCGAATGAGCAACCAGATGGCCCAGACCAATCATTTCCGCAACACGACTGGTGGCAATATTATGCGCCGTCAGATCGATATCCTTTGCTGCCGCATCCTCCTTCCCTCTATTCCACTCGCTCTGGTCTTTGAAAAAGTTCTTGCTTAGTGCCACCTCGTCGGCTGTCGCCTTTGCTGCTGTCTGGCAAAGTTCATGAAGCCCCTGGGAATCTCTGATTAATGTATCCAACTGTTTTCGGCGTTCCTCGTTTTCTTCGAGTGCTTCTTTGCCTTCTTTAGAGAGTTTTTTTCGTGCCTCCACAAGTTCTCTTTTTTCGTCAAAAATACATTCTTTTGCTTTCATTATCTGATAATCAGACACTCTTTTCCCCGGCCTGGGAATGGGAAGTTCAAGAAAAACTTCCTTATAAGCCTCTATTCGATTCACATTGGATTGGATAGCCATATTACCAGGTTTTCTTTGCAGCTGCTCCCTGCAGTATTCATTCAGAAAATCTTTTTTTCCTGCTTCGCCCACTCCTCGTTCTGCTGCTTTTTCATAAAATTCCGTGATAAACGAAAGAGAATAGAGCAGCTTCATCGCTTCCCTATCCGAAGCGTCGGGGGGCATTTGATCAATTTTTTCCTTTAGATTATAGCTAAACTGCCATCGCACCTCATAAGCATCTGAGGAAATACTCCTTGGCATAAGATTGACATCCTTAACCATGCTGTTGAAGATACTCTCATTCTGCGAAAGCAAATCTTTTCGTTCAGGATTTTTTGTCTGATCAAGAAGACGATTAAAATAAGCTTTTTTATCAATAGTCAATTTGCCCTGTTCCGTAAAAAAACCTTTTCTCCCGTCAGCTTCCAAAAGAATTCGCTGATTGACATTCGCTCCCACCACCTGTTCTCTTCCGTTCAAAACAGCTTCTGTGGTCTTAAAGGGTTCTGCGCTGTCCCAGGTTTTTCCAGCCAGTGCACGCACCACCCGCATATCCCTGACTTCGTTCAGATTCATATTTATCTGATACTCACTCAGCTTATCCATAACCGCTATACGCTGGCGTGCTCTGTCGGAAAGCCCGCTTTTCTTCGTTTTTTCTTCATTCTCTTTAAACGATTTATATTCCGCACACGCTTTTAGCAGGGCATCATTCGTATTGACAAGCTTAATTGCGCTCTCTGGTGTAATCTCCTTCTGGCGCAGCTTACTGTAGGATTTTACTGCTGAAACTACCGCTTTAAACGGCGATGAATTTCCCCATTTTTTCCCTTCCTGCTGAAAATAATCCTGAAATTCCTCAAATTTCCACGAACGATCCTGCACCTGTTCTGCACTGATTCCATCAAACTTTCCCATAAACTTTCCTCCTTCTTCGTGCAAGCAGATACCTCTTATTCTGATGCCGCTGATTCCGGTGGTTCAGATGACTCCTCTTTCTTTGGCGCATCCAGTCCTTCTAATTTTTCTAATACTTCCTTTTCTCTCTCTTCCTTAGGATATTCCCTGTTCCAGCGGTCAAGCATATCCTCCACGGTTTCTTCCGGATCAACGCTTTCCTGCGTTCTTTCCTCTTCGGCCCTGCTCTGTTCCAACTCTTCCTCTTTTTTCTTCTGTTCCAGCAAATCGTCCCGCGTATCCTTCATCACCGAACGGACAAGTTCATTCAAATCATAGGTATAGACCCGGCTATATACAATATCCATTTTGTCATAAAATGCATCTCCCGAAAACCCGACCGATACATATTTCCCGCCGTTTTTCCAGCTTCGATACCAGCTTCCTTCCAGTAAAACCATGGACCTTTCTTCTTTACTGTCATAATAAATCATGCCCTTATCCTGTATGGTCAGCAAATACCCCTGTTCCGACGGCATAAACACATCCTGCCCTAATTCCGTCAGTTCCTTCACCACATTCTTATCCAGGGAAAGCTGCGTGCGAAGAAGCTGATCGCCGTTTAAGTAAATCCCGCCATAGCCGTCAAATCCCCCTGCGATCTGCTCTGTATTTTTCTGCTGAAAGTACTGGTCATAGGCGGATTCTCCGGGTTTTGCCACCCCTGCAAGATTCAGATAGACAATCTCATCCTCTTCGATTTCCTTTGCTTCCTCCGGCGTGTGGCGCTTATCGGTCTGTATCTTCATCCGATGCGAATCGTAGCTTAACAGCAGGGAATATTCCCCGTCCCGGATCACCTGAAGCTGTTCTTCTTCCCCGAAATCTCCGATTTTCTCCAACTTTCCCTCCGGCAAAAGCCAGTAAGCTTCGCCCTTTTCATTGCTGCATAAAATATCTTTTCCTGATGCATTGCCCAATGCTGTCGCCTTGCCTTTATCGACGATCCAGTAGCTTTCTACATAAGCATTGTTTAAGGGAGCATACCTATGGCGGGTATCCAGAACAAGAGTTTGAGTAACATCCCTGCGGTGTGTGTCGGTAACGGTTTTCCCTTCTTCATTCTGATATTCCACCGTCGATACCACGGTAAAGGTCCGGGTAAAGCTTTCCTCGTCGTGATAGCTGACCGAACCAACTCTTCCGAAAAGTCTGCTGTAATGACTCTGATAGGGGATGAACTGCTTCCAGAACTCCCAGTCCTCGGTCAGATTGACAAAGGGCTGATAAGCATTCGCATCGGGGATAAAGGTGCAGATATCGCCTTCATAGAGAAATACCGGATCATTCTTCCACTCATAGACCGCCATCTTTCCCATATTTAAAATATCCGTCCCTGACCACTGATCCGGAAGTTCTTCCATTACCTCTTCCCAGTCCGCCCCGCCGTCCGGCTCATCGCCCTCGGCAAACTCCTGCCCGTCCGCCAGCGCCGTCCATGCGCCTACCTGCGCTTCAAACTGTTCATTTTCCTGGTGAAGCTGTGGCTGTAAAGATCGAACCTCATACACAAGAATCAGATTTTCCACCTTATCCGCCATTTCCTGATCCAGAGCTTCCATTTCTTTTTCTGTATCCTCTGCTTCCTTTTCCCCTTCCTGCGATTTATCTGTGCCTTCTTCGTCCTTTTCCTCTCCCTGCGCTTTATCCGTTTCCTGCTCTTCCTCCTCTTCGGGGACAGTTACGGCTTCCTTTTCAATCGAAAGTTCCAGATAAATCCGGTTATCCCCGTCCGTCAGCGCATGTATCACGGACACGGAATGGACATCCGGGTACTGAAGATGGATAAAACCGGCGATGTCCGTATGAAGCTTCAGCGTGCCGTCCCGGCGGTAGAGATAGCCTTCTCCATTGTCGTAAATAAAAATTTCTTCCTCTCCCTTTTCCCCGGATGTACAAACCTGGATGAAAAAGGCTTCTTTCTCATCCTGCATATCATTTGCTTCCATCTCCTCCGATTCTTCCCATTCCCTGGCAAAGCGGTTTTCATGAAAAACCTGAAGTTCGCCGGTATCGTACCGGTAAAATGCTGCGCTGTGCACCATATCCCTGGGCGTTTCTTCCCCTTTTACCCGCGTGGAATAGGCGTAGACAAAGGTATTCTCCTCCAAAAGTGCTCCGATCTGAAAGCTTTCCAGATCATCTTTTTCCTGGGAATGTTCCGCCTTAATCTGAAATGCCCTGGGAGCGTTTAAGTCCCCGAATTTCTCCCCCATATTCTGCTCAAACACATCCGGCGGCGGAGATTCGGGGACGGTCGGGCTGACGCTGCAGCTTTCGGCTACGGATTGTTTGATTTCACTGGAATCAACCTTTATAGAACCGACGATGGAGTTGCAGCCTGTGAAAAATATAGTAACGGAAAGAAAAGCTGCACAGGATATTAATATTCTTTTCACAATCTGCACCCCCTTTTTATCTATCAATGGACAAATAAACCGATATTACCAACCTTATCCATCCATATGTCCGTCCGCTCCGGCAGGGCGATGCTCCGACAAAGCACGCCCTCTCCGCAGCGGAAAAATGGTTACGGTGAAGCTGCAGGCAGCGACAAATCGCCCATGTTAGCCCTACTGTGTGCTGATACTGCTGCTCATCCAGGACTGCATTGCTGTCATGCCGAGTTTTAATACCACGATCAGCACAAAAATCAGCACAAATCCCACGATGGCATTCTTTAAGCTGTTTTTTGCCTTTTCCCGATCCTGCGGCTCCTCGGCCTTGGCTAATTTTGCCCCAAGAATAATGCAGTAAATTGCCCCCAGCGCACCGACAATGCCTAATGCCGGGGTCAGCGCCATGTTTAATAATTCAATAATGGGCTTACTTACCGTATCAAACGGGTTTGCTCCTGTTAAGATTGTAAAAAACATTACCATTCCTCCTCTTTCTTTTTCTGTTTAATTCTTGATCTATTGCAGCTGCTTTTTCCTGATGGATGCCGTCCGGCGCTTAACTTTCTTACAAGGAAAAAACAGAAACAATCAAATTTTTTCTATTCTTTTTTATGCAGGATATTTTGTGCAGGATATTTTGTACAGGATAATCCGTCTGCAAAGCTTCAGCATAATTCATATTCCGTCTGCGGATCTTTACAGCACCTGCATATTCCTTCTCTGCATCATCATCCACACTGCCACGACAATAAGGAAAAGGATTCCCGCGATAATTATCCTTGCATCAAACAGATGGTAGCTGGGGCGAATGCGCAGATGGTATTCTCTACGGTTTCCGGCTTCGTCCTCGATTTCCAGGCGATAATACCCGGCAACGGTGAGCTGATTGCTGACAGCATAGCCCTGTTCGCCGTTATAACTCATATAAATCCGGCAGTTTTCCTCGGAAGGGTAAAATTCCAGCATCCCTGAGGCAAGCTCCCCGTTTTCTAACTCCTGCGAAAAGGAGAGGAAGGGGGCGGTTGTGTCGAGGGTAAATGCGGTTTCCCCTATCGTGGCTTCCTCCAGGGCATTTTCTTTTGCCGCATACGAAACGGTGTAGCTGCCGTCCCTGGTCAGAAAGAAGCATCTCGGATTTTCGACGGGCAGGTCCTTTCCATCCCGCGTGACACGGCGGATCTGAAAGCCTTCGGGTGCGGGAACGGCCCCTATCCGGCTGGTCACTTCGCCAAGGATAGTAAACGACAGGCTGGTTTCATAGAGAGCATAATCCTGCGCCTGGTAGTTCTCCCCGGGTGCCTGGTAGGATAAAATACGAATAACATAGGCTCCCTCCTGGGTAAACTGCCGGCTGCTGGTCAGGGGCTGCGAGGTTTTGTTATGCTCGATAATCGCCACGCAGCCGGAAGAAAGCGACAGTTCCACCGGCTGGCTGCTGAGCATACCGTCAGGTACAGTGCTGATAAAATAGCCCTGGTTGGGAAAACGGCTGAGCAGCTTCCCCTCTTCGGTCAGCTCCGTGGATATTTCCGGATCGGTAATCCGTTCAAGCTCCTGCATTCCGCTGGGAAGGCTTCCCATATCCAATTCCTGAAAATACTGCTCCACCCAGGCGTCCACCTCTTCCTGGTCATCCTCGGACAGTTCTTCGTTCAGAAAATCTTCATCTGACAATTCTTCGTCCCAGAGTTCAACCTCGCTCGCCTCTGCCCTTTGCCAAAAACAGAGGGAAAGGGCGATAACTGCGGCAATAAAAATATAGGATTTAACGGCTCTTTTCATAGACGCCTGCCTCTTTTTGGTGTTCTGTTTCTTTTTTTTGCTCCGGTGCTTTTCTTCGTTCGATTCCCCGGCCCTCATGCTTTTTTGCTTTTGCCAAAACCTTTGCCTCCTCCTGAAGAAGCTGCTGATAGCTGACCCGCACCCTCGTAGGATTGGCGGTCTTTACCTGGGGCTGGTTTTGGGTCAGTCCGGCCCCTGCGCCGCCCCCTGCTTCTCTGGCTGCCCGCTCTTTTTTTAATTCGGCTAACCGAATCTCCCACAATGCCCGGTTTTTTGTACTGTCAAAATATGCCATAGTTTCCTCGCCTCTGCCTTCAAAAAGATGTTTCAGCTATCCTGGCTTTCTGCATTTTCCGCGCTTTCCACAAATTGCTGAATCAGTGTATTAATCCCGTTTACCAGGGTCTGGCTGGATTTTGGTGCTGCGATAACAAATTCCTCCGGCTCCAGATTAACGATATTCTGCACCTGCAGGGCCGGATCTGCCAGAAGGGCCTTTGCCTGTTCCTCATGGCAGATATAGGCGCGTATGCTCTCCTCCTTCAACGCAGCGGCTGCATCCTGGACGGAAGAAAAATCGGTGATGCGGATTCCTTCTGCGGCATAGAGCGCACTCCGGGTTTCTTCGTCAAGTCCTTTTTCCACGCCCAGGGACGAATCTTCAAACGCCCCCGTGGTCAGGACATAATCCCCGGTTTTCGTCACCGCATAGATATTTCCCCTGGCATAGGGGGTGGAAATCTGATAATCCGCCGCTAAGCTGTTCGTCCCGTTAATGCAGCCCAGGGCAATATCCGCTTCGCCCTGGTCAAGTTTTTGCAGGACTTCTTCTCTGCTGCACACCTGATAGGACGGCTTCACGCCCAGGGTGTCGGCAATATATTCTGCCAGATCCGGTTCCTGCCCGACGACGGTTTCCCCCTCTTTTCGGGTGAAGCGGCTTCCGGTTTCCACGATGGCTACCTGTAAAACCCCTGCCTTGCGGATGGCTTCGATTTCATTGTCCTGTTTTTTCCGGCATCCGGTTATGCCGCCGGGAAAAGCAAGCACCAGCACAAGCGCCAGCACCGTCCGCACCGCCAGCCGTTTTTTCACCGGATATTCTCCTGTGCGGCTTTTTATTCTGTTCATTGCAAATGCTCCTTCCTGCAAAACCTTAATTACCGTTCACACATTCACAGCAACCACCCTTAACCGCTACTGTTCACATATTCACAGCAAAGGCAGGTTAAACGGTAAATAACCGCTCCATATCCTTAGTTGCCGTGATATTGATTCCGGTCCGGCTGGACGGGGAAGTCACCACGAAGGCGCGGCCCCTGCCGTTATTGACGATTTCCTCCTGCTCGCTCTCGTTAATGGCTCCTGCCTTTTCATACAGCCTGCACAGATCATGCATATCGTTGGGCGAGAGCGGAAAGATAAAGGAATACTGACAGGCATTGATAATGGCGGTGGATTTCCTTGCCAGCTCCTCCGTTCCCACAAAGTCCGCGATATTCTGGGTAATGATGATCTGCATACCGTTATACTTTCGGATACGCTTTGCCAGCTGGTACATAAAATCCAGGGCAATGGGATACTTGCTGTCGATAAACACATGGGCTTCATCGATAACGACAATAATCTTCCTCTCCGCCTGATAGCGGATGTTGTAATCCCGGTTTTTGATAATCTCATTGTCCAGCCATTTTAATACCAGAAGCATCTGTGCGTTGGCAATCATATTGTTTTTATTTGCCAGCAGGGACTGGAAGTTAAAGACGATAAAGTTTTCGTTCGTCGAAATCGAGGCCGGGCCGTTCCAGAGCAGGGCGTTTCTTCCGCCTGTGGCAAATTTTGAGATGTAGTTGAGCAGCACGCGCAGGTTTTCCTTGCTGTACTCCCCGGTTGCCACCTGGTAGTCATTTAAAATCTTATCGTACAGATCGTCGAAAATCGGATAATCGTCCGGCTCAAGTTCGCCTAAATTGGTTTCGGCGTCAATGCCCTTTGCCTCATACATCCGCACGGTGATATTATTGAGGTATTCCAGCGCGTCCGGCTCGATGCCGGGCAGGATCTGGCGGTAAAACTCTTCCAGAAACTGCAGATGAGTGCTGAAGCTGGTGTTGATACTTTCCTCCTCATCCTCCCCCTCGTCGGAAAGGCTGGAAATAATATGGAACGGATTTAACCGGCCCTGGGTTGCGCTTCCCACATCGATAATCTTTCCGTTTAAGTTTTCCGCCAGGCCGTAATACTCGTTTTCCGGGTCAAGGATAAAGATTTTGCTGTTATCGGCGGCAAGGTTTGCCAGAATCGTTTTGGTGGCGTAGGATTTGCCGCTGCCTGATTTTCCGATAACCACCATATTGCTGTTTACCCGATCCTTGTTGCGCACAAAAAAGTCGATAAACACCGGCCTTCCCCCGCTGTCGCCGATGCAGACGCCGTTCGGGTCGCTTAAACTCATATTGACAAAGGGAAAGGCGGCGGCAACAGAGCTGGAATGGATACCCCGGCTGACCCGCCGAAAAGCGTCATAGCCGGAAACCTGCGTGGAGGCGTAGGCTTCAAACTGCTGCACATAGTTATCGGAGGATCGGAAGCTTTCCTCGGACAATGCCCGCTTGATCTGCTTTTTCAGCGAGAGCGAGGGCAGACCTGCTTTTGCCTTTCCCGCCTGCGGGTGCTTCATTTCTTCCGAGAGTTCATAGTCGTAGGCGGTTACATATAAATTGACATCCAGAAGCGTTTCGTTATCGCTCTGGAGCATGGCAAGAACCTCCGCTAAGGTATCCACATGGGTCTGGAGTTCCATAAGACGGCTGGTTTTTCCCGTGGAATTGGCCTGTTCCCGCAGTTCGTCGATGGCATGGTCAATCTGACGGATGCCCTTGTAGCGGTCCACCATCTTCATTTTCATCACCACCTTGGTTCCCGGACGGTTAAACAGGGTGCTGCCCCAGGCATTGCCCACCATGGTCGGGTAGTCGGTGATGCGGAAATTGTGGGTGATCAGATCGTCGTACTGGACAGTGCGGCTGGTAAAGCGGATTTCCCTGGGCAGTATCCAGTCCATGTACTCATCCCTGGAAAGCCCGGCGGCCTCGCGCTCGTCAAAATCCAGGGTGTAATTATATTTTAAAAAGACGGCAAGCTCCTTTTCGGAAAGAATATGGCACTGCATATCGTCGCTGTTCATGGTTTCAATCATGGTCTGCGCCTGGCTTAACAGCAAATCCTTATCCTTATGAAAAAACAGCAGATAGTGGAAGGGAATGTACACCTTTTCCTTTTCATTGATGAAATGAATCTGCTCCATGCGGTCATAGATAATGCCGACGCGGGTGGTTAATTCTTCCTCGTTCAGCAGCCCGTTGACAAAAGCCTCCTCCAGTTCACGGATTTTCCGGTGTTCCGTGTCAATGTAGGAATCATAGAGCACCGGGCGGTCGATTTTTACCAGGGCTGCGGTTTCCGTGCCGGAAATAGTTCTGAGCACCGATCCAAAGACCTGATCGATCATCTGGTTCTGCCGCTGTAAGGTATAAAACTTAAATTCAATGTCAGGGATATTTACGGCAATGCCGTAGTATTCCCCGCCGTATTCGATAAAGTTTCCGTCGATTCCGGTAAATGGCGTAATGTCCCGGACAGAGGGTATGCCCTTTTTTTCCGGGGCTTCCTGAAAGCGGCGGAAACGGGCGATGTATTTTAAGCCGTTGTACACCATCATATAGGCTTTTTCCCCCTCGACGGGGACGACGGATGCGCCAAACAGTACAGCTAAGCCCGCGCCAATCCACAGGCGGAAGGGCAGGTTGGAAAAAATCACCGAGATCACCATGGACAGGCCGACAATGCCGATAAGTACGTCCGGTATCTCGACGCCCTTAAAAAATTCCATTGCCACCTTTGTTTTTTTGGGTATAATCCTCATCGTGAATTCCTCCTGGTAAACTGTCGTCCTCCCGAACCGCCGTTATGGGAAATGCCCCGGATGCCGATATCCGAATACTTCACCTGTGCGCCCGAAGAAGAAACTCCGCGGACGGCAGCAGAAACCTGGTAACGGCGTTCATTTCCTCCGATTTGGGCGTTTGTCGATCCTGCCCCGCTTCCCGATACTCCGCCGCTGCTGCCTGCACTCCCTGCATCCAGATCGCTTAATCCCTGGTAGGAACTTAAAGTCTGCGAACCTGACGCAGAGCCTGACGGCCCGGAACGGATAATCTCTGCCCCGCTTCTTACGGCGCTTCCCGGAAAGCTGCGGGAAACCGCACTTCCCGCCGGATTAAAGGTATAGCCGCAGCCGCGCCAGTTCATCCGATAGCTGCCGTAGGGACTTCCGTAGGGGTAGGCCATCCCCATTTGGTAAGGTCTTGCCGCCTTTCCTCCCCGGGCGGCTGCCGCTGCAAATACATCCACCGAAGGCGGCGCATACGTACCCGGAGCCTGCGGTGCATATCTGCCCGGTGCTGCCGGTGCTGTTTTTCCTCCCCGGGCGGCTGCCGCTGCAAATCTATCCACGGAAGGCGGCGCATACGTACCCGGAGCTGATGCGGTGCCCGGAGTCTGCGATGCTCCCGGACGCCCCGGCACCATAGGTCTGCGTCCATAAGGCCCCCGGTAGTAGCCGTAGCCATAGGGACTTCGGTAATAAGCATAAGGGCTTCTCCTCTGCATTCCCGGTCTGTATGGTGCCCTCTGTGCTCCCGGCCGCTGCATTCCAGCCTGCGGTCGGACAAGCCCTCTTCCCGGTGCCGGAGGAGCCGATAAGGCTCTTGCCCTTCCTGCCCTGGCGGCTGAAGCGGCTGCTTTCTTCTCCTCTGCAATCTTTGAGGATGTGCCGCCGGAACTTGCCTGGCTCTCCCACGGATCGGATGCTGCCCCCGGCTTTGCCGGTACTGCTCCTGGTCTTCCCTGTCCCGGCCTTGTATTAGGCCATGCACCCGGACGACCATAGCCCGGACGGCCCAGACCCGGATAGCCGGGACGACCGTAACCAGGCATTCCGTAACCTGCACGACCATAACCCGGATAGCCCGGGCGACCGTAACCGGACATCCCGTAACCTGCACGACCATAACCCGGATAGCCCGGGCGACCGTAACCAGACATCCCATAACCTGCATAGCCCGGACGCCAGCCTCCCGCTCCTGCCCGCCCCGGAATCCCCCGGGAAGCCGCAGGATTCTTCCTTCCTTTTCCGTCAAACTTGCCCTTTTGATCGTTTTTCCCGCCCTGGCCTTCTTTATCCTGCTTTTCCCTTGTCGTTCCTCCAAGCGGCGAGCGAAGAAGCTGCTGACCCTTGGAGATCATTTTTCCTGCAGTGTAGGCATAGAGCATACCGCCGACCGTTGCCGCGGTGCTGGCCTCGGACGAACCCGCCTGGCTGCTGATTAAGGAAGTAATCATCGGGCCGGATTTATAGACGGCCCATGCGCCTCCGGCGATAAAAAACAGCTTTATCATATAGGTCATTTCCGGGCTGGCTTCATTGCCGAAGGTGATGTTGTTCCCCATAATTATGGGACAGATCATCAAAAACAGGCGCATCCCGACCACCGAACCAAAGCCGGTAAAGCATTTGCCGACAAACATCTCCCTCCACCGGGAGAATTTTTCCCCGTCGTCTAAGGGAATCATACAGACAAAATAAGGGGATGCCAGGTATAACAGGCAGATTTCAAACACCCTCTGCACAAAGATAATCAGGCAGATGCCGATGGTAAACAGAAGAAAAATTGCCGCGATAAACCCTATCAGATAATCAAAATCCTGCAGGTAAAAGGCTTCATCCACATCCATTAATCTCCCATAGTCCTTTAAGCCCGTTCCGCTAATATTGTAAAAAGGCGCACGCTCCGCGTCGGTAACGCCAATTTTGATTCCCTTCCCCGGATTTGAGATATTATAGCCCTCGGTTCTCGATGCATCCAGGGAGGCAATGACAAAAACGATTCTCCCAAGCGTCGTTTCCCCGCCAAAGCCCAGGACGCCGGTGATTCCCTTTAAAATAACTGCGGAAAGCTTTAACAGAAAAAAGACAAAAAACGGCACGGTAAAAAACTGGATAAATGTTTTCATCATCGCCGCCAGCACCTTAGAAACCGGGCGCTTGTTCTCAAAATCCAGGTCAAAGGCAGACCTGGCTGTCGCATAGATGGTGAGCAAAAGCGACAGGCCGAGCGCCCCCAGCGTCAGCGCCCAAAACGCCGTACTGACCGCCTTCTGCTGCATTAAAACCTCCACCAGCGTCCCCGAAATCTCATGACCCTCCACCGTGTAGGTGACATCTTCCAGACCGATAAAGACATCGAAAGCCTTTTCCAGATAGTCAATCAGCTTTAAAATTCCGCTGAATAGTAAGTAAATAAACCGGCTGTAGATCAGCATCCACAGATCGACAAAAAACTGTAACGCATCCTTTAACACCGGGAAAAGAATCGGCGCTAAAACCTCCTCAAAAAGCCAGGATAATACGGTGGTCAGAAGATTGGACACAAAGCGGATCACCGGATCTAGGATCTTGCTTAACACCCATTCAAATACCTTCTGGAACAATCCCAAATATGCATATTCCAATATTTCACCTCCCTGCACCGGTTAAGCCTTCCGGTTTTATTACCTCTTTCCTGTGTATTTCTGCTTATCGTCATCACCCGAACCTTTTGAACCTCCGCTGTCCTTAAGCGCTGACCCCAGCATACCAAGAGGATTTCCTCCCCCTCCCAGCGCACCCATCGCCGTGGTTGCCCCGCCGCTTGCCGCAGACATCGCCATACTGGCGGCGGTCGAAGCCGATCCGACGATAATTCCCTTCATCAGTGCACTGGCCTGTTCGTCCGCAGAAGCTGCCTCCGGGTTTAAGATCTGCATAATCAAATGCTGGCTCTTATACACCGCCCATGCCCCGCCGATAATCAAAAACATCTTCAGCACGCTGTTAATCACCGCCGCATTGGGCAGCTTGGCAGCATAAAGACAGAGATTACTGTTTGCTATGGCAGGAATAATTAACAGGTAAAAACGCATGGAAAAGATAATGCCAAAACCTGAAAAAAACTTGGCGATAAACAGCTCCCGCCATTTTTTAAACATCACCCCGTCGTCTAAGGGGATCGTGGAAACAAAAAACGGCGATACCAGATATAAAAGCAAAAGTTCAAATATTCTGCGGATAAAGACCATCACCGCGCCCAGTAAAATCAGCAGAAGAAGGACGGCACTGACAAAGCCCTCGACATAATTAAAATTGCTCGCATAAAAATCCTTTTTTACGACCGAAAGCTTATGGTAATCCTTCTTCCCCTCCAGATAAGAAAGGCGCACGCCATCCGTCAGCGTGTGTGTACTTCCCCCCTGCGCCTGTGGAGATGACAGATCCAAAATATTTCTTGGTGATGAGGTTTCCTTATCGGCATCCATACTGGCAGATAAAAAGATAATGCATCCGACAGAAGAGCTTCCGCCCTGCCCGGCGGCAAACGCCGCCACCGCCTGGCTGGTTACAATGGAGGAAAGCTGCAGCATGGCAATGCAGAGAAAGGGAATCAGCATAAAAGTAACTGCCGCCTTCATCCCGTTTGCAAGCACCTTGCTGATTGGGTTTCTATCCTCCATCGCCATATCCGAGATGGATTTTGCCGTTTTAAATATGGTAAAGATAAAGGAAATGGCCACCGCCATCACCGTGATAGAGGTGAATGCGGCAGACACCTTTTCCATCTGAAAAAAGGCATCCAGAAGGTAGGTTTTCTGCTCATTCACGTACACCGGACTGATTCCGGCAAAAATATTAAAGATATTCTCCGCAAAATCCACCAGCGAACACAGGGCGATAAATAGCCCAAGAAGCCACTCGCTCCAAAATGCCCAAAAAATCGTGAGGACATATTCGATGTACATGTGCAGGATTTTGGTAAGAACAGGCGCAAACACCTGGGAAAAAAGGGTGCTGAACACCGTACTGAGCAGCTCGACAAAGCTGACACCCGCCACAAGTTCCATGAATCTACCTCCCTTCTTCTAACATGATTCTCACCGAACGGATCTGGGCGTGCAGATGACGGGAATGCATTTTCAAACACGCCCTAGCGTATCCTCACCGAACGTTTCGTATGAACCACAAAAGCAACACCTCCCGCAGCCAGCAGGATAAGCAGCACAACGGCAATGATACCGTACCGGTTGACCCGGTAGCTTAAGGAAAACTTAGCTTCTGCTTCATTGCCCGCCTTATCCCTGACCACAAGACGGTAGCTGCCCGGCTGGCTGACCGAATAACCGGAAAAGCCTTCGACGGCTTCCCCATCCCTTTCCAGAAGGATTTCTTCAATATCGTCCGATAAATACTGAATCGTTGCGTTCCCGCCCTTTAGCTTTACCTCAACCTGCGGCGGCTCGCTGTCCTTTGCCAGACCGGTATGGAGCACTGCACCGTTTTCTCCCTCCAGCACAAACTGATAAGCGCCGTCCTCCTCCAGCCAAACATAGCGGTCGGAGGAAAGTTCCAAAGGCTCTCCGTTCAGCACAGCAGAGGTAAAACGCAGACCCGCAGGGGCTGCAAATACACTGGCTTCCTTTAGATAGGAAGCGATGGTGCACGACCACGGCTGCCCGTTCACTTCCAGGCGGTAATGCCCCGGCTCGGTAAGGCTGTCGCCATGGACATAATCGATCGGCTCATCATCGCGGTAAAGCACCAGGCTTTCCCTGCCGGCAGGAGAAACACTTACCTCCACGGCATCCGGCCCGATATAGCCCTCCGGGACATTGGAAACCAGTTCCAGCCCGTCGGAAAAGGTAACATGATAACGTTTTGAAGCGGCATCATAATCCTGCGTGCGGGAAATAAAGCCGTTATTTATGCTTCCTGGCTCTGCTTTGCCGCCTTCGCCGGATTCCTCATTCCTGCCCTCCTGGCTATCGTTTCCATCCTGTGCTCCCTCTGCCAGTTCTTCATTCCCCAGGCTCTCTTCATTTCCTGCCAGACCTTCTTCATTTCCTGCCAAGCCTTCTTCGTTTTCTTCCAGACCTTCCCGGCTGCCGGAAGCTGCCATATTATCTTCTAAACTCTCCCCCGATTCCTCTTTCACTTCTTCACTCTGACCATTTGCTGCCCCGCTAACCCGGAAAACATCCTGCCCTTCTTCGGATTCCTCCTCTAACGGCCTTCCGTCATAGGTATAGGACTGCCATTCCATCCCCGCGGGCGCTCCGGCTTCCACAGCCACCTCCCGGCTTTCCTCCGTTTCCTTGGGCGGCTTTTGCTGAATGCGGAAGCGGAACACCGCCTGATATTCCTTCTGCTCGTAAAGCGGTACATTTTCATCCTCAATTCCTGTCAGCCGAACCACATAGGTTCCATAATCGCTGATTGGCTGACCGGGTATGTAGTCCCAGGGGACACCGTTCATTTCAATGGTATAGCTTAAATTCTGCGGAATATCCAAAAAAACGCTCTCATGGGTGATCCCGCCGTTGCCCACATTAGAATAGAAGAAAAACACATCCGCTATGGATTCCTCATACACCCGGTAATCCTCGTTATACTGTTCCTTCAGCGTAACCTGGTTCACTAAAGGCTCATCCAGGATAACACTGTTGGTTTCTATCTCATCCCAGCCGTCCGTCCCGCTGTTTGGCCCAATCTCCACATCCCTTGTACTTCGGTATCCTGTACCGGTGCTTTCTGTACTTCGGCTCGTGCCAGTACCTCCTGTGCTTCGGCCTGTACCGCTGCTTCCTGTGCTGTTTCCCGACGTACTGTTTTGACCAAACGGAAGCCAGGCATCCTCTTCCCCGTCGTCCTCATAAACATATACCACCGCATGGCTTACCATTCCCCCAAGGACTGTCTGCATCGTCAGAACCGCCGCCAGAACGGATACTTTTATCCAGCCCCTAATGCTCTTCAGAGGAGTTATGCCCTTCCTTCTTCTTTTCATGCGCCCTCCTCCTGTAGTTCCTGTTCCATCTCTTTCATGCTTTTGTAGCAGATGATGTTTTCCTGTTCCGTGTGCAGGAGCAGATTGCGGTTGAAGGTCTCCACATAGCGGAGGGATTTCAGGAACACCTTATATCTGCCGGTATCGTTGGCAATCACCAGGGACGGGGTGTCGAACCTGCGATGTTTTTTCAGCCACTGATCCATTTCCGCTTTCAGGCGGACATATTTCATGGGCTTGATGATGTAATTGGCAGCCTGATATTTGTAGCCCTCCAGACCGTATTGGGTCAGTGTAGTCAAAAAGATGATGCCCACATGCTCGTCCATCTGGCGGATGCGCTGGGCGGCCTGCAGGCCGTTTACCAGCCGCATCTGGAGATCCAGGAAAATCAGGTCGATGGTGGTATCGTATTTTTCAGTC
>ERZ808028.437-NODE-437-length-35901-cov-7.184932_pt1 | contig 35901 bp, 33 predicted proteins | sample MGYA00380184_ERZ808028 | MGnify/ENA primary metagenome ERZ808028 (study PRJEB31490, sample SAMN06133397) | mouse gut metagenome | isolation source: J8_1 | host: mice | place: China: Chengdu | collected 2015-05 ...
GCTCCGGCCAACTCCGCTATGTTTGCGGCCAGCTTCACCGGGCCGGGCGCGGGCCAGATGGCGGTGTTTGTGGGTGATACGCAGGTGTCCGCTCCCGCAGACAAAGGTGCGGACGGCACCTACACCATGACCGTCAGCGCCGCCGATGTGCTGGTTGCGGCAGGAGGCCCAGGTACGGGAATCACCCTCACCGCGAAATTCGTGGGGAATAACAATATGGCGGACGCGGCAGGGACGGTGCCAGTCAACATTTCCGCCGTTGCGAAGGTCGTAAATGGCAGCTACACCACCTATGTGGGCAATTTGGACGATGCGTTCAAAACGGAAAACGATGGCGCGACAGTAACCCTGCTGACGGAGGTGGATTTAGGCAGCAACTACATTGGAATCAGAGGCAGCAGCACCTTCACGTTGGATTTGAACGGGCAGACTGTCAAAGCAACTGGCTATGGCGCATTTAATATCTCAGGCGGCAGCCTTACCATTCAAGACAGCGGAACCGGTGGAAAGATTGAGAGTCCAAATATTACCATCGAAGTAAATAGCGGGACTCTATCCATCAAAAGCGGGACTGTTTCAGGATTTTACGGTGTGCGAATTATCAGTGGAACGGTCAACATTTCCGGCGGAGCTATCTCAGGAAATGAAGCCGGATTGTTTGTGGATGCGGGCGGAAACATAGCTCTCTCCGGCGGAACATACAACGGCAAAAGAACCGCAATCAGGGTAGATGGGGATGCGTCTGTCTCGCTGAAAGATATGCTTGCAACAGGGTACGCCTATCACCAAAATGATATACCCGTTGCAAATGCAGAGGGGCCTGGGGGCGAAGTACCGCTTGACGCAAAACCCGCATGGCTGCCCGGCACCGTGACGGTGAAGAAGTGCCAGCATAACGGCGAGGGCGTCTGCGAGTACACCCATGCCACCGGCACCACCACCCACCAGCAGACCTGCCTTGCCTGCGGCAAGAAATGGGACGAAGAAAATTGCAGCTACACTAACGGCGGGTGTGCCTGCGGCTCTACGCTGGCGGTCACACTGCCTGATAATCTGGATTTGACCTACACCGGCACAGCGCAGACACCCGAAGTTACTGTTATGGTGGATGGAACAGCCGCACTCGCAGTAAATACCGATTATTCGGTAGCCTACGACAACAACATCAACGCTGGGAATACGGCAAAAGTCACCGTCACAGGCACAGCTTTTAACGGAACAGTGGAAAAGACTTTCGCTATCAAAAAGGCCACGCTGACCATCAAGGCCAGCGACCAGACCATCACCTACGGCCAGAGCATCACAGAGGGAACAGAGCAGGTAACTTCCACAGGGCTTTGCACCGGCGATAGTCTGAACAGCATCACACTCACTGCCAGCAGCAATCAGGTTGCGGTGGCGAATAAGACCATCACACCCTCCGCCGCTCAAATCCAGAACAGCAGCGGCGCGGACGTGGCTGACAACTACAATATTATTTATCAGACGGGAACGCTGACCATCAATCCATCTCCTGTTACGCTGATATTCAACGACCAAACGATTGTCTATGGCAGCACCCCGGCAGAGGCCACCGCAACCCCCGCCAGCGCAAAGATCGAATATTCCTACACCACCGAAGCAGGCGGCACACCGACCCCCGGCTGGCCCGCAAATGCGGGAACCTACACCGTCACCGCCAAGGTTGAGGCCACCGGCAATTATGGGGAGGCCAGCGAAACAATTACGCTGACAATCAATCCCAAGGCCGTCAGCAACCCGACCATTGAACTGTCCGATAACAGCTTTGTCTATGACGGCACCGAGAAAAAGCCCACCATTGTTGTAAAAGACGTCGAGGCCGTGATTCCGGCCAGCGAGTACACAGTGACCTACAGCGACAATACCGATGTGGGCACCGCCACCGTCACTATCACGAATGTGGAGGGCAACTATACCGTCAGCGGCACCGCCACCTTCACCATCACCGCGAAGCCCCTCGCCGGGGCATCGGTGAGCGCCACCGGCCCGTTCACCTACACCGGGAGCGCCCTCACGCCCGATCCCATTGTGACCCTGGGCGGGCAAACGCTGGTGAAAGGCACCGATTACACCGTGGCCTATACCAACAACACCGACGCTGGCACCGCCACCATCACCGTCACGGGCACAGGCAACTACTCCGGCACCGCCAGCGGGACATTTGCCATCGCCAAGGCCACCCTGACCGTGGACGGCAACGGCACCGCCAGCGGCACCTATGGGGCGAAGCTGTCCGAGCTGACCGTTGACGGACTGACCGCAAAGTTGGGCGCGGGTACTGTGACCGGCACCTGGAAGCTGACCGGGGACACGGTTCCCAACGTGGGGGACAGCGGAGAGTACACCGCCACCTTTACCCCGGACAGCGGCGCGGGCAACTATAACCCGCTGACGGCCAAGGTGAAGCTAAACATTGCCAAGGCCAACTATACCGGCATGACCGCAGCAAGTACCTCCGGCAAGTTCGGCGCGGAGAAAACCTACGATCTGTCCAACCTGCTCCCGTCTGGCTATGAGTTGGGGACGCCCACCAAAACGGACACCAACAGCATTTTTGAGGGCGAGCCCACCTTGAGCGGCGCTGTGCTGACCTATAAACTGGCGGACGTAGAAACGAACAAGGGCAAAACCGGCACCATCAATGTGCCCGTGACCAGCTCCACCAATTATGAGCCCTTCAATTTGACCATCACCGTCACCGTGACAGACAAATTCGTGCCCACCCTGGCGGTGAACCCCATCACCGTCACCTACACCGGCGAGGCCGTTCCCAGCACCGCCATTAAAGGCTCGGCCACAGTGGACGGGAAAGCCGTCCCCGGTATATGGAGCTTTGGGTCTGGGCAGGCGTTGACCAATGTGGCGGACAGCGGCACCAAGACCGTCAAATTCGTACCCACCGACACAGCCAATTATGCCGAGGCCACGGGCACCGTCGTTGTGACCATCAACAAGGCCACCCCCACGGGCGCGCCCAAGTACACCGCCATCTCTGCCAGTGGCAAGACCCTGGCGGACGCCGGATTGACCACCGAGGGCGGCACCTTTAGCACCGCGGGCACCGTGGCCTGGGCCCTGGCCGACACCACGGAAGTGACGGCCAACACCGCCTATGAGTGGGTATTCACCCCCACCGATACGGCCAACTACAATATCCTGACGGGTAAGATCACACTGTGGCCCTACACCACCCCCAGCAATCCGGGCGGCGGTACTTATGTGCCCTCCGGCCCCGGCAGCTCCACCCTTCCCGTGACCACCACCGGGCAGGGCAGTTCCGCCGTGACCACCACGACCGCCACTCCCGCCGCCAGCACCCAGGGCGGAACCGCGACCACCACAATCAACACGGCCATGGGCAACGAAATCGTGAAGCAGGCCGTTGCCAACAACAGCGAAACCGTGGTGATCGCCCCCAAAGTCACCGGGCGCGTGACGAAAACCGAGGTGTCCATCCCGGCCTCCACCGTGGGGCAGATCGGCAGCCAGACCAATGCCAGCCTCACCGTATCCACCCCCGTGGCTGATGTGACCATCCCCAACGGGGGCCTGGGCAGCCTGTCCAGCGCGGGCGGCACCGTCACCGTCACCGCTGAGCAGACGGGGAACACCGTGGAGCTGACCGTGACGGCGGGCGGCAGGGCTGTCCAGAGCGTTCCGGGCGGCGTGACCCTGACTGTGCCCATGGGGAACACTACCCCCGGCACCGTGGCGGTGCTGGTGCATGAGAACGGCACGCGGGAGGTGGTGCGGAAATCCGTGGCGGACAACGGCGCTGTGACCATCCCCCTGGACGGTTCGGCCAAGCTGGTGATCGTGGACAACAGCGGCTACTTTGCCGATGTACCCGCCACGAGTTGGGCAGCGGACGCCGTGGCCTTTGCCAGCGCCCACGAGCTGTTCAACGGCACCGCCCCTGGCCGTTTCAGTCCCGACCAGCCCATGAGCCGGGGTATGCTGGCGGTGGTGCTCCACAACCTGGAGAGTAACCCCGCCCAGGCCCTTACGGGCGCATTTGCGGACGTGGACAACCGCCAGTGGTACGCCGGGGGCGTGTCCTGGGCGGCCGCCCAGGGCATCATCGGGGGCTACGGCAACGGAACCTTTGGCCCCAACGACAACATCACCCGTGAGCAGTTGGCCGTCATGCTGTGGCGGTACGCCGGAAGTCCCGCCGCCACGGAGCGGGAGCTGCACTTTGCCGACGCATACAAGGCCAGCGATTGGGCGGCGGAGGCCCTGCGCTGGGCCGTGGAGAAGGGAGTTTTGAACGGAAAGGGCGGCGGCATCCTGGACCCCGGAGGGGAGGCCACCCGCGCGGAAACGGCGCAGATGTTAAAAAACTTTTTAGAGAACAAATAGAGGCATGAAAGAACAGGGCGGATATCCGCCCTGTTCTTTTTGCACCATATTTTGCAAAAATTGTAGAAAAAATGAAGAAGAAATAAATCTCACCATGAGACACAATTTGAAAAATCAGTCGTTTCCAATAATTTTTTAGAAGGTTTTGGCTACTTTTTACGAATAACGGGAAACACCGCCATTTAGAGGAAGTTAGGTTATAGAAAGGCAAAAGGAGAAACGACTATGGACAGAAGATATGAGCAGTTCAATGAAATGACCTTTGAAGCCTACATCAAATCGGCAATCGACAAATCCGTATTAAAAGCACGTAAACGTCAGGCGGCGAGAGAGAAGTTAGAACAGTCCTTTTCTACAATGACAGATGTGGAGCTCTTTGGCATTTCCCATGAGGATCAGGGGATCAAGCGGGCAGAACAGACAGAGCCAGTTGGTCATGTGTTCCGTGTGCGGGGACGGGATATCCCCGTTTATGGAAAAAAGCTGGGGCAGGCACTGATGTTCCTGCCAGCAAAAGACCGTGAGATCATCCTAATGTATTACTATTTACGAATGACAGACCCGCAGATTGCCGCCGTTTTGGATGTCGGGAAAACTACCGTCCATCGACGGCGCCATGAAGCTATCAAAAAGCTGCACATTCTGTTGGAGGATGAAAAATGAAGCGTGTGCCGTTCCTTATCATTGAGGCCGCAAAACAATGTGACGATGAAGCGGTCAATTTCATTCGCCATCATTTTGAGGGATACATAGTCAGCAGTTGTCTCAGAAAATACAGAGACCAATATGGGAACGAAAAATCCTTTTTGGATGATGAACTCCACTATTACGCAGAAATCGGGATGCTGTCCGCCATCTTCTCATTTGACTTTAGGGAGCCCCCCGAAGATTACCGCGCCGGTTGAATTTTCATCCGGCAGGAGTGCGCCGCATGAGGCAGGCACATTCCTGCGGGCTGAAAATAGCCTGGATCACAATTGAATAAGGCAATCAGATACGTTCCATGATGTGTTGAGCCAGGGGCGGGTGCGCAGGGAAGTTTCACCGGGAAAGGAGGGAACAGGCCGGGAGGAACCGAGCGGACAACACCATCGTCATAAAGTAACTTTAGATAAAGACGGGTATGGTTATGGGCGGAGATACACACATGGAGATGATGATACTTGCGTCGGCTATGCGTCACAGCGTAGGACGCCCCGCCCACGGGAATGGGGGGAGGCACGGTAATACCTATGGAGCGGTTCACCCACCGCCGTCTGATTTCCTTTTGAGGCTATATCGTGAACGACAAAATCCGCGCTGACCGCCAGTGCGGATTTTGTCGTTTCAAACCCCACCATAAGAAATGAATATAAAATAGTCTATGCGGCATATCTTCCCTGTGTAGACTGACAAAAGGGGGCGTAAGACAGTTAATATCATCGTACATTACCCGGAAGATAAAGAGAAACAACGGGAACTCGCCAAAAGGGTCGCCTATGTCCACGCTCAGACGATAGCCGAAAAGCTGGCAACCCTGTCCTGCCCTGTGGAACAGAAAGCGGCACTATGCGATGAAATCAAGAAACGATACAAGGCCGCCAATAAAATGAGATAAGAAGCGAGGAGTAGGGGAGAGGGGAAGCCATCCTCTACTCCTCGAATCTTTTTAGGTTCTTCCAGGTTCTTTTTGTGATTGACACCCGATCCTGTTCCCATTGCTGCAAGGTTCCAAACGGGACGCCAAGGTATTTTGCGTACTCTTTTTGTGTCATGCTTTTCTGTGCTCGGGCCTGCCTGATTTGCTGGCCCTGGCCGTGATAGAGAAACAGGTTGAAATCATCCAGGAGCCTTGTGACAGGGACGGAGAACAGCTCCGCAATTTTCCGCATGGTTTCAATGGGATAATAGTCCCGCCCAATTTCTTCATAGCTGGAGTATGTGGTGCGGTCTATCCCAGCGTACTTCGCCACATCCTTTTGTCGCAAACCCTGGCTGTATCTGTACCAGCGGAGCTTGTCCGGCGTATTGTGGATTTGAGAGGGATCGGTGTATTGGATGTTGAACTTTTCCGCCTCCACCAGCGTGTGAGGTTGGACAAGCTGGAAACTGTGAATGTAAAGAGGTGCGTAGATAACGCCCGTGGGAGTATGGAGGACCATTATTTTCATGCGGTCCGATGTGTGGCCGAACGTACGCCATTTTTCACCAAAGTATGTACGATTGCCCACATCAAGGGCCTTTTGAGCCGTTGCGAGTGGATAGTATTTTCAATACAACGACTAGCATAAGTTGCTAGCCGTACATTTTTGTCCGGCTTAAACGTTGACACTCCTTTGATTAACCCAATGGTACCGATAGAAATTAGGTCGTCCTGGTCGCCGTTAGGGGTGTAATATTTTTTTAACGAAGACAGCAAAAGGAAAAGAACTCTGGAAAGCCCACAGACAGAAAGCTTTCCAGAGGTGTGGGAGGGAAATGATATGCCGCTATACGGTGATTTGGGACGGACAGTAAGCGCATATCTACCGATTCACTTGCTGCCGAATATATGCCTGTTGGTTATGATACAATTTTTCGTTGCACTGAGAACTTCCAGCAAAAACTGCTGTTCAGAGTCAGTGCAGCCAGACAGCATCTCTGACAATTCCGGCTGCCAAATACTGCAACAGTCAGGCTGGTTTTCATAAAGAAGTTTATCTGCGGTACACTCCAGAGCCTCCGCGATATTGACAACCGCTTGCAGGCTGGCCTGCTTGATTCCATTCTCAATGTGGCTGACGTAAGGGACAGAGAGGTTTGCGCACTCTGCCAGCTCCGCTTGGGTCATTTTTCGCGCCCTGCGTATGATGCGTATCCTTTGTCCGATTCGTTTGTAATTCAGTACCATGTTTTTGCCTCGCCTTCGTTCAGATTCGATAAAATTTTACCAAATGTGAGATGATAGCGAGGGCAAGTCAAAAAGTATGTGAATTCTGTTGTTTCAATAACCACAGGGATAACAGTTTCCCCGTGGTTATTTCCATTTATCAGGAAAATATTCTATACTGAGGAAAAGTTCCGGGGGTATCCAAACATGAATGAAAGTGAACGCAGGCAAGAAAGCATTCAACAACAAAAGGACAGAATTCGCCGCCGGTATCAGGGAACCGTCTCAGAGAAAGTTCGCATCATTCCTGTGACAGCGGCGCAGCCGGATTTCGATGATGACAGTACACCCAAGCAGGTGGCGGTTTATGCGCGCGTCTCCACGGGAGATCCCCGGCAGACCTCCTCTTATGAGTTACAAAAAAACTACTACGAAAGTCAGGTGCAGAAACATCCCAACTGGACGCTTGTATCAATCTATGCGGATGAGGGGCTGAGTGGGACAAGCATACAGAAACGAAAAGAATTCAACCGAATGATTCAAGACTGCAAAGCAGGAAAAATCGATCTGATCCTAACAAAAAGCATCTCCCGCTTCGCCCGCAACTATGTGGACTGCGGGCAGATCGTCCGAGAACTGATGGATCTGAATCCGCCGGTGGGAGTGCGCTTTGAAAGCGAAAATTTGTTTACATTGAAGATGCAGGGCGAAATGCAGTTGATGATGTTTTCCGGCATCGCGCAGGAGGAATCCCGGATCAAAAGCAACGCCATGAACGCCTCCATCGAAATACGTTTCGGAAGCGGGATCTATCTCACGCCGCCGCTTCTTGGATACGACAGGGATGAAGAAGGAAACCTGGTCATCAACGAAAAAGAAGCCAAAATTGTCCGCCTCATTTTCTTCCTGTATCTCTATGGATATACCTGTCAGCAGATCGCGGACACGCTTACACAATTAGGCTGCCGGACGAAAAAGGGGAATACGGTGTGGTCTGCGGGCAGCGTTCTCCAGGTCTTGCGAAATGAGCGTCATTGCGGAGCTGTTCAGGCGAGAAAAACTTTCACACCCAATTATCTGAATCATAAGTCCAGGAAGAACCGCGGAGACCGTCTCAGCTATTTTGCGGAAGACCATCACGAACCGATTATCTCTCCAGAGGACTATTTTGCGGTGCAGAAGCTGCTCAGCAACGCAAAATACGGTGGCAGAGGCATTCTGCCAGAGCTCCACACGGTAGTAGATGGTCCTATGTGCGGGTTTGTCGTCGTGAATCCGCGTTGGGCTGGATTTGACGCCGCAGACTATCAGAAGGCCTCCCTGCACGTCTGCAAATCTTCCGCTGACTTGAAAACAATCCGAGTCGAAGCACAGCCCGGCGAGTTTGATTTGAGGGGCTTTGAGGTCGTCCGATCCCAATTCTTTCATACTACCGGTGCACCGTGCGTTACGCTTTCCAGGAAGGGAATCCGTTTCAACCGTATATGTATCCAGAAACTCAGAGAGATTGCGTTTGTGGAATTGCTCGTTCACTCCGGCAAAAAGATGCTGGCTGTCCGGCCTGCGGAAGAAAAGGGGCGGCACAGCCTGCGCTGGGCGCGTTTGGCCGGAAACGGCGGATGGATACCCAGAACGATTTGTGGTGCGGCCTTTATCCCCACACTATACCGGCTGTTCGGCTGGAACGCAGAGTATAAATACTGCATCAAAGGTATATGCCACAACAATGGTGAGGAGTCCGTCCTTTTGTTCTATTGGGAGGACGCTGAAATATTGATTCCTGACAAGATGTTTGAAGGTTTTGATCATAGATTCTTTCGCAGCGCCGTACATCGGGCTGTCGCCGCGTTCCCGCCGCCGTGGGCGGATTCAGCTGGAACCAGCTGGTACGCGCATTGCCGGCTGCAGGATTTGGTCGTCATGGACAACTGTGGAGACTGGCGGCTTATGGCCCCCGCAAAACCGCCCGCTGGAGGCGGTGAGCGGAATTTTATGGAAGCCGGTGCGGTTGCAGACGATATTCAACGGCTTATTCCACAGGTCCGGCGGGAGGATTCGACAGATGGAGAATGAGAAATACCTGCCTCCGGAAAAAACTCCAAGCGGCATTTTTTCCGATGATGGTTTTGAGGTTATACGCAGTCAGTTTTTCTCCAGCAGTTCCGAGCCGGTTCTGTCCTTTGGACGACTGAAAATGTGGGTCAACAGTGTCTGTCTGAAGAAATTTCAGGAAACAGAGTATATACAGATTTTGGTGAACCGCAGCACCAGGACGATTACACTGCATCCAAGCCGGGAGGATGCCAGGGACGCCCTCCCGTGGTGTTCTGCTGGCAGCGAAAAACGAAAACCCCGTCAGTTGTCCTGTCCGATATTTTTTGCGAAGATCTATGCGCTTATGGAGTGGAATCTTGATTGCCGCTACCGTATAACCGGAAAGCATTTACGTGAGAATGGAGAGCAGCTGCTGGCATTTGATTTGCGGTCTGCGGAGGCGTTTTATTACAGCGGGGATGCGGCCCGGCGATATGCGCCGCACTTTCCCGCTGATTGGCGGGAGCGGTTTGGTATGCCAGCCGCAGAGCACCGCATAGAACCGCTGATCCATGTTTTTCAGGGATATGTCATTTTTGAACTGGAAACGCCTATAGCCAAGCTGGACACTCCGGCGCCGCAAGAGGCGAAAGGAGATGAGGGAATTTGTCAGACTCTGACATCAACATCAGAAAACTATACACCCTGAAAATTTGGGAGGACTACCGGCGGCTCGTACAGCCGTCAGGAACAGACGGGTTGGCGCGCATGGAAGAGCAGATCCGCCGCTTCGGCTGCGGAGAACCTGTATATGTCTGGAGCAGGCGTTTACTGGTGGACTTTGAACGGTACGCGATCTTCCACCGCCTGGGAATTCCTTTCTGTATCAAAAATTGCTCAGCCAGAAATAGTGAGGAGGTGATCGACTGGATCTGCCGCAATCAACTTCAGCGGACAGATCTCTCCGACGCCATGAGACGCTATCTTATCGGGCGGCAATATCTTTCTCTAAAGCTGCTTGGTGCTCACTACGCAGCCTCCGGGTCATCCCACACAGGAAACCGCCGAAATTCTTCCGCTGGCACATCCAAGTACGAACCCGTACCGATCCGGATACGGGAGAGGCTTGGAAAGCTGTACCATATTCGGCAGGAAACCGTAGAGCGCTACGCCACGTATGCAAAGGCAATTGATATTGTACGAGCCGCCGTGCCGGAGCTGGCAGAAGGACTGCTGTTTGGCCGGTTATGGCTGTCTGTTGACCGTATCATGGAACTGCCCTATAAAACTCCGGAAGAGCTCCAAAAGCTGAAGGTGCTTCTGCGCAGCGGAATTGATCCGCCGGGAGGCGGCAGCTGTCTGGATACGATACTCCCGGCAGGAATTCGGAAACCCGTTCTCTCTGATGTACCAAAAATTTCTGTCAAGGATATGCCCAGCTACGATCCGGATGCGGAGATTGCCAGTCTTACGCTGACGATCCCCGCCTGGGTCAGCTCCATACGGCGGGTAAATCAGTCCGTGAATTTCAGTGCGATATCCTCTGGCGCAAAGCAGGCCGCGCGGAAAGAGCTTATTCTGCTGAAACATGAGGTGGAGGCGGTTCTCCATACGATCAAAAAGGAAGGGTAATCATGACCGACTACAGTGCATTTGTCCCTGACGTACACTTTGAGAAAATTCCAATTAAAAATCTGGTTTCCAACCAGACATATCAGCGCAACCTGTCGATTGCCCACATCCAAAAGACCGCCGAACATTTTGACGTGCGCCAGATCAATCCGGTCAAGGTCAGCCGGCGGGATGGGGTCAACTATGTATTCAACGGACAGCACACCATTGAAATCGTGGCTGCCATATCAGGTTCCCGGGACACGCCCGTCTGGTGTATGGTGTATGATGGGATGGATTATATGGAGGAGGCGGATACGTTTGCCAAGCAGCAGAAATTTGTAAAACCACTGATGCCGTACGAAATCTTTATGGCAAATATTGAGGCGGGTAATGACGATCAGATTTTGATCAAGAGCCTGGCTGAATCCTACCAGCTGAGGATTTCTTCTAAAAAGGGCCCGAATTGCGTGTGCGCGATTTCTGCCATAGAATACATTTATCATCGATATGGCCTCAACACGCTGGACCGTACGCTTCGCCTCTGTGTCGCTTCCTGGGAAGGAGAGCCAGAGTCGCTGACAGCCAATATTATCAAAGGAATCGCCCTGTTGGTTACCGCCTTTGGCGATAGTCTGCGGGATGATCTGTTCCAGGAAAAAGTTGGCAAATTTTCATCGCGGGAAATTACTCGCAGCGCGCGGGAACGTAAAATGGGATCTATGGGCTACGCGGAGGCTATGCTGTCTCTTTACAACAAAAAAACACGCTATCCACTGCGGTGGACACAGCTGCATGAGCTGCAATCAAAGCGCGCCGGCATTATAGAGAATACCGCAGTCGATGAAAATGGAGACGGCAATCACATATTTTTTGAAAAACCTCCCCTCACTAACCAAGACATTTTTGGATGATTTTCGGACTGGCTCAACGGGAATTTATACAGTAATATTTTAGGTTCAATGTTTTAAGGACTGTTTTGGTTTTCTCATGTGTCTAGGTTTCACTGGGATTATTGATGGTTGGGTTCCGGGTTGGTTTTTCAGCGCACAAAAAACAAAATCGCAGCCCAGCGAAGCGGGTGCGATTTTGAAAGGAGGCGCAAGGGAGCGGACGGAGTTTTCGCCCCAGGCGGAAACGAAGTTAAGTGCACTTTGCGCCGACGCGGTGGCGTGAACCTTGCCATTGACCTTATTGCACCAGGCCAAGGCTTGTCCATTCAGATCCGGCAGACTATTGTATTTGATCCCCACCATGAAGTTGTCTATCACAAACTGTACCGTCCGCTCTGCCTTCCCCTTCGTCTGGCCCCGGTACGACCGGCACAGGCAGGTGATCCTCGAAGAATCCCCAGCCCATCTGTCCCTGTTTCCCTGGCATTGTCTCAACCCGTACCGTCGCTTTCTCATTCAAGTCCATCTTCCGGCTGCTCACATAGCCTTGACGATGCTGTAGCCCCCCTCAAATCCCATTTCCTGCAGCTTCTCCAGAATTCGCAGCGCCGAATACGGCGCCTCTTCCAACCACTCGTCCACAATCTGTTTGTACCGATCCATCTTTGTTGGCTTCGGTTCGCTCAATGTGTACTCCGGATTCTGCGGCGATTCCGCGTACCGCTTTGCCGTCCGCGGGTCCATGTGGTACTTCCGGCCCAGCTCCACATAGCTCAGCCCCTTTTGCCGATCACTTCGTATATCCATCCATACTTCTCCTTTCATTTCCCGACTCCCTTTCTGGACAATTTCCGTCCTGTTGGGAGTCTATCTTTTCCCTTCACCTCCGCCACAAAACTACATCTTTTCCTCGGCGTTTTCTTGCATTTTTAAATTGGCGTTGACAGTGGTTTCACGCAAGCCCGGCGCTATTGACATAGCGTAAAATGCGCTGGACAAATTTGTGCCGGCATGGTATATTTTCTATAAAGTTCAGTTATACTCGGAGGAAATAACGGTGGAAAAGCAGAGCGAAAGAATCATTATATTGCTATTTGGATTGTGTTTGTGGACATTTTTTATTTTCCAAATGGAAATGGCGAATTATGGGATTTACACGCTTGTGAGCTATTCACTACATGAGGCAGCATCACTTATTCCCTTTTTAAGCATTGGCATTACAACCGCATGGGCCATATATCTTTTGACTCGCATTGTAAAAAAGACATTTAACCCATCAGATAAGATTTTTGTTGCTGTTTTACTTGTCCTCGTTATTCTACAAGGATGTTATTTACACCATCTATCAAGCATCTGCACAACAACGGCTCTCGTAACGGTCGAGAGCATTGACGAGCGGCAAGGCGAAATCGTAGTCGTTGGCGTTGCCGGGTATGCCGATGCTGGACATAAGACAATTTTGAAAGCTCCTATGTTGGCGTATCATATGATGGAAACAGATGGTCAGACATATTGTATCACCTATGGACACCATAAGAATAACCCAACCGAAGGGGTTTTGTACATGGTATCATAAAAGAAATTGTTCCCAACTTGCAGGAGGCGAATCACGTGGCAAACTGGGACCTTCTGGCCGAAGGCCGCCGCCCCCGGCGCTACCGGGTTGGGCAGCTCATCTATCTGCAGGGCGCCCGCCCCGACTGTTTCTATTATCTGGTCTCCGGTTCGGTGCGCAGTTTCATCAGCACCGGCGGGGGGGAGGAGCGGGTTCTGACCATTCACCGCTCCGGCGATTTGATGGGCGAGGCGTCTTTTTTTGACGGCTGTCCCCGGGTGACCTCCGCAATGGCCCTGGAGGAATGCCAAATCTTGACCATTGACCAAGGGCAGCTGGACAGGGCTTTTCAGCGCCACCCGGAGCTGGCACTTCCCATGCTCCAGCACCTGGCCAGGACCGTGCGAATGCTCTCCGACCATGTGGAATCCTCCTCCCTGCCCGCCCAGCAGCGGATAGCGCGGTGGCTTTTGATCCAACCCACGGCGGACGGCGCCCCCATCAAGGCCACCCACGAGGGAATTGGCCAAGCTGTGGGCCTGTCCCGGGTGACGGTGAGCCGGGTGCTGGGAGAACTGTCCGCCCTTGGGCTGGTGGGGCTGGGCTACCGCTCCGTCGCAGTGTTGGACCGGGATGGGCTGGAGGCGCTGGCCGCTGAGGCGTGAAACGGCCCCGGGATTGCTCCCGGGGCCGTTCGCTGTGCGTTGAAATGTGCGCCGCCTGCGGTCAGGCTGCGTCGTCGGTCTCCAGGCTATCCAGTTCCTCGGGGAGCTCGTACTTCTCGCCGAAGAACTCAGCCAGCACCTGGCCGCAGTTCATCACGGCCTCGCCGTCGTCCCCGGTCAGGGTGGTCAGGTCGGCCGCGCCCACGGCGTTGGTGCCGAACACTTGGGCAAAGCTGTCCAGAATGGCCCGCACGTCGGCCACGGTCACCAGTTCGTCGGGCCGGAAGGTTTCCCCGCTGACGATATCGTTGGCCTGAACCCAGCCGATGGCGGGGGCAAACTCATGGTCGGCGGGCACGTCGGTGAAGGTGGGGGCCGCCGCCTCGGGGCTGCCCTCGTGACGCCACAGGTAATCCACGAACTGGGCGCGGGTCATAGGCCCGGCGGCCAGAGGGATAATGGGGTCATCGACCTCCACGATGGGGTCATCCCCACCGGAGTCCTCGCCCATGGGCACGGTGGCATCGGTAATTGTGGTGTCATCATCGGTGTCGGGACCAGTAGTGGAGGGAACAACCGTTCCAGCTTTTAAGCCTACAGCTTCGACGGCTTTTTCACCCTCAGCAAATTCATATGCCCTGTTGGCATTGCGCTCATCCTCATTGTCTATGCGCCAAGAACTAGAACCCAGTTTCAATGTAGCTCCTTGATCCGCATAGATATCGTCGCCAGCTGTTGTCATGAATCTCTGCGTTGGCAGAAACCTCAAGTTCACCTTTAGTCCATGGTTCAACATACTGGTCATAAATACCGCCGCCACTTTCAGCTTTATTCCTCGTAATGCTCCCGCCGTTCATCTCAAAATGACCGGGGTTAAACACACCGCCGCCAAACTTTCCTGCGGTATTCCCGCTGATTGTGCCACTCTCCATTGTAAGATTACCACCATTATAAATTCCTGCACCATTGTATTTCACATTGTTATCAGAAATCTCTGTATTCTGGATTGTGACATTTTCTCCGGTACGCATGCCTCCACCACTATTTGCAGTATTCCCTGTAATTTTACTGTTTGTAACTGAGAGAATACCGTTCGCAGCATCTATGCCACCACCAAATCCACCCCAACTTTCGGGATGTTCTGCATGGTTGTTGGAAATCGTACTTCCACTAATGGAAATCTCCGCTCCTCTATTGTTTATAGAAATACCACCGCCGCTACCGTTGAGAGCATTGTTTCCGTCAACAAGGCTGTCCGTCATAGAGAAGCTGCTGCCTGGATTCAGAGCTATACCTCCGCCACTTGCCGCCTCATTGCCGAGAATTTTCCCATTATCCACTGTACAATCTCCAAATACACTTACTCCACCACCCTGTGAGTTCGCAGTGTTGTCTTTAATGGTGCCGCCTTTCATCTCGAAAGATCCACCTTTTTCAACATAAACACCGCCTCCCTGGGTCGCGGTATTTTTAGAGATGGTGCCGTTGTTCATAGCGAATGTGCCGCCATTATCAACGTTCACACCTCCACCATACATAGCGTTTCCGCCAGTGATTGTTCCAGTACCAACTTTATCGTCCAAAGTAAAATGAGTTTCATCGCCTTGAACTTTAATTACTGACCCGGTACCGAAACCTGTTAATTCCTTACCATTCAGATCAATAGAGGCGTTGCCCCAATGGGGAGGCCCTGTAGCTTTGCGCCGACGGTTTCACCGGGTTTTCCCTTTATGTACACAGTGCAGCAGAAACGCAAGCACTTGTCAAGGGCTTTTGTGACCTGATTGATTCTTCGTATCTTGCGTATTATTTTATCACACCCTCGGCAAAAGTGCAACCCCAAGCGAAAAAAATAGGAAAACCTGGGCTTTTTCCGCCCAGGCTTTCCCTCCGCTCATAAAATGATGCAGATTAGCCCCCCGGAACCCTCGTTGATAATGCGCTGGAGGGTCTCCCGCAGCTTTTCCCGGGCCTCCTCGGGCATCCGTTTCAGCTTGCCGTTCAAATCCTCCCCCACCAGCTCATGGAAAGACCGGCCGAAGATGTTGGAGTCCCAAATCTTCCCTGTGTCCCCTTCAAACTGCCGGAGCAGGTAATCCACCATCTCCTCCGACTGTTTTTCGGTGCCCATGATGGGAGAGACTTCCGTCTTGATGTCCGCCCGCATCATGTGGATGGACGGCGCACTGGCTTTGAGCCGCACTCCATACCGTCCCCCCTGCTTGACGATCTCCGGTTCCTCCAGGGTCATCTCCTGAGGATCCGGCATGACAATGCCGTAGCCCGTGGCCTCCACCTGATGGAGGGCGTCCTCCACCTTCTCATAACTGCGCTTCATGCAGGCCATTTGGGTAAGCTGGTCGATGAGGTCGCCGTCATCCCGAATCTCCAGCCCGCACCGCTCGGACACCGTGGAGTAGAACAGCCCTCGGGGCAGCTCCAGGGTAGCGGTGACCACCCCGCTTCCCATATCCATCCGGTTGAGGACGGCGGAGCGCACCTCCTCCCGGTCCCCCATGGCCAGCACCGCCCCCTCTGCGTCCCGTAAGCGCATCAGGTTTGCCGTCTCCTCCCTGATCATGGTATACAGCCCGTTTTTTATGGGATGGTCGAAGGGCAGGACATCCACCCAAGGCGGAAGGAACAGGTCCATCTGCTTCAGCGGGAACTCATGGAGCACCGCCCGAATAATCTCGCTCACCGCCCCTTCGTCCAGCGTGAGGCAGTTGGCCGCCAGACAGGTCACGTCATACCGCTCAGCGATGTCCGCCTGAAGGGTCTGGGCCCGTTCGCCATAGGGCTGGGCGGAGTTGAGCAGCACCATAAAGGGCTTACCCAGACCCTTGAGCTCGCTGATCACCCGCTCCTCCGCTTCCAGGTAATCCTCCCTTGGAATGTCGGTGACGGAGCCGTCTGTGGTGACCACAATGCCGATGGTGGAGTGGTCGGTAATGACCTTCTGGGTGCCATACTCCGCCGCCTGGGTCATGGGGATCTCATGGTCGAACCAAGGTGTGGTGACCATCCTGGGCTGTTCCCCGTCCATCTGCCCCAGGGCGCTTGGCACCATATAGCCAACGCAGTCGATGAGGCGGACGGAGAACACGCCGCCGTCCTCCATAGCCATCTCCACCGCCTCTTCGGGGACAAACTTGGGCTCGGCGGTCATCACCACCCGGCCCGAACCGCTTTGGGGCAGCTCGTCGCGGGCGCGGTCCCGGATAAAACCGTTCTCAATCTTAGGCAGCACCAGAGTTTCCATAAACCGTTTGATGAAGGTGGATTTTCCTGTGCGGACCGGGCCCACCACCCCGATATAGATATCGCCCTGGGTGCGTTGAGCAATATCCTCATACAACTTGTTTTCCAAAGCTGAACCCTCCTCACGCATACTCACTTTCATTTGTATGGGGATAAGCCGTGGAATATGACAGGGGCGGTCCGGTTTTTCCCCGAACCGCCCCTCTCAATTCAATTTCTCCTGGCCGGAATGAGCAGCAGAGTGCCCACCGCCGCCTCTTCCCCAGGCAGTCCGTTGGCCAAGCGAATGTCATCCATGGTGGAACCACAGGACTTGGCAATATCCCACAGCGCCTCCCCCCGCTCCACCCGGCGGATGACAACCGATGGGCGGGGCCCCGCATCCTGCACCGCACCGGGCTTTGCGTCGGTGACACAGTTCACCTGTTCCTCTTTCACAATGGTCCAAGAGAATTCCGCCTCAAACCGCACTTCCAGCCCGCCCGTGACGGGGACGGCAGTGGCCTCACCCACCGCCCGGCAGCGGCAGGCACACTGGCATCCCTCCGGCACGTCTATCCGGCAGGCCACAGGAATTTCCGCCTCCACGCCGCACAGGGCGTCGTCCTCGCTGAGATACAAAACCGAGGCATTCACCTGAGCAGTAAACTCCATGCCTCCCTCCGCCGGCGCCCCCGCCAGGGAGGACATCACAGCGGCGCAATCCAGCACCTGTTTGGCCGGTATCCCCGACTCGCACAGTTTCCGCCCCATTTCCCGCCGGGCGGACCTATCCGCCATCGTGCACAGCCGGGCCGGCGAGCGCTCCACGTCAATGGGTTTTCCCACGCAATAGGCATCGCTTATGAGCTCTACAGACCGACGCTCCCACACCGCTGCCTGGGCAAGCATCTCCAGGGCCACTTCCAGTTCTCCCTCCCGCGCATGGCAGTCGACGCTTTTCAGCACCACCACCACCTCAGGTTCTGCCTCCTCAGGCACCTCGCCCACGTCAAGAATTTGTGAATAGGGCAGCTCAAACCTGGTCTGATTCAGCCCCTCCCCGGAGCGATACACCACCGAGAGCTGTACGTCTCCTTTGAGTACCAGTTTCTTGCCGATAAATTTCGCGTCCGCTGTTCCAAGCTCCGCCCGGCACAGCAGCAGGTCCTCAATCTCAGGCCGGGAGGCGGGCGGGCGTAGCACATCGGAAAATGTGAACGTCTTTTCCATCACATCCGAAATGACACAGCACTTTCGGGGCGCAATCAGCTTTTGCAGCCCCTCTCCCTCCCCTCCGGTAAGGTCGGCGGAGAGCTCCCGGCGCTCCCGTTCATAGCCCGCCGCCCACACCGACAGACCTACCCGCACCAGCATCTTTCTGGGGTTAATGGTCCGGGCATCGGCCCACGGAGCCTGAAGGTCGGCCAGTACCGGACACCCGGCGTGAAACTTGGGGTCATCCCGGACGCACTGGAAGGGGATGGACACCTCCAACGCCCGGGGCAGCTCCTCTCCCTCCGGTATGTACAGCACTGTCACTTTGGCTGTGCCGTTGAGCCGGAGAGTCCCCTCTCCCAGCTCCTTGTCCTTGAGAAAAACTTTTCCTGATGCAGAGACAATCCGGGCAATGTCCGGACATGCGTCGGGCACAATGCTCTCCAGGGTCTCTTCCTGAGAGAACATGGCATGCGCCACGCAGCGGTATCCCTCCAGCGTAACGCGCTTCAGCTCCATATCCATAGGCTTCCTCTCCTTGCTCGTATTCTGTGTTCACTATATGAGCGAAACAGCCGGGATATGCCGATACTGGAGTACCCATCAATCCATGTGGAATATTTTGCGCATCAGGCCGCACAGCGCCTTTGGAAACTTCACCACCACGACTCGCATGAAAACAACCCTCCTCTCTCAACGCTGGAATCTACACCAGCATATGTGAAAGGGGGGTTGTCTCGTTCATTTTTCTTTTTATGACGGCGAAATCTATTTCTTTTTTGCGGTTCCCCACTCCGGGACCTCTTTGGCCTGCTCAAACAGGCGGACATAGCTCCAGTGGCGGCTCGGCATGATCTTTCCCGCCTCCACGGCCTCCCGCACGGCGCAGCCCTTCTCTTTCACATGGGCACAGCCTTGAAAACGGCACTCGTCCAAATAGGGCGCAAATTCCCGGAACGCCCCGGCCAGCGCCTCCTTGGGAATGGCTTCCATCTGTTCCACATCAAAGGATGAGAATCCCGGCGTGTCCGCCACCAGCCCGCCCGCCACCGGAAACAGCTCCACATGGCGGGTGGTATGGCGGCCCCGGCCCAGCTTTTCGCTGACCTCGCCCACCTCCAAACCGAATCCGGGCTGAAGGGCGTTGAGCATGCTGGACTTACCCACTCCGGAATTTCCGGTGAATGCGGATACCTTTCCGGCGATGGCGGCGGCCAAAGCGCCCATTCCCTCTCCTGTCTCTGCGCTCATTTGAAGCGTGGAAAATCCAGCCTGCCGGTAAAGCCAGACCAGCTCATCCATTCGCTCCAGATCACATTTGTTGAACACAATGAGGGGCTCACAACTTTTCCATTCCGCCATGGCGGCCATCCGGTCTATGAGGAAGGGATCAGTGACGGGGACAGCCCCGGAACACACAATGACCATCTGGTCGATGTTGGCCACAGCGGGACGTTTAAACTGGTTTTTTCTCGGAAGGATAGTATCCACCATCCCTTTTCCATCCCCAACCAATGTGATTTCCACCCAGTCCCCAACCAGAGGATTGCATTTCTGGTGGCGCAGCTTTCCCCGTCCCCGGCAGGGGACCGCCTCTCCATCCCCCGTATCCACATAATAAAACCCGCTGAGGGCCTTGATAATACGCCCCGTCATACTTTAGAACGGCTGGGGATAGCTGCGCACCAGCACCTCGTTGATGTAAATATACACCACCTGGGTTCCGGATGCAGTGACGGATTTGGAAAAGCTGACGTTCTGGTTGGCGTCTACCGCCCCATCATGGATGAGCTGCTCCCCCACCACAATACGCACGTTCACAGACCCCTCATATGCACTCAGGTCCACAGTGATGATCTGGGTGCTGGACACCGCGTTTACATTCTGGGTGGGTTCGGGGGGCTGGTCGCTCTCCGGCGGTACGCTTTCAGACGGCGTAGGTTCCGGCGTGGGATCCGGTTCCGGGCCCTTGCTCACCCACAGGTCGATGGTGGCGCCCTTGTCCACCTGCTCGCCCTGGCTGATGCTCTGCCAGCACACCCGGCCCTCGGTATATTCGTCGCTGTACTGCTCCTTCACCTCACCCACTTTCAGCCCCAGCTGCTCAATCTGCACTTTGGCGTCCTCCAGCGGCATGTTCAGGAATCGGGTCACCGTGGCCTGCTTCTTCTCCGGACCCTTGCTGATGACGACGGTGACCTCATCCCCCTCCTTCACCCAGGTGTCTTTCTTAGGCGTCTGAGAGACCACAAAGCCCTTCGTAATCGTCGGCGAGAACTCCTCCTCCTGCAGCACCTTCAGCCCCATCTCGTCCTGGAGCACCTCCAAAACTTTTCGGATATCCCAAGTCTCCACGTCCGGCATATACATCTTGTCTTCGCCGCCGCTGACATTGACGGTGATCGTCATGCCGCCTTCCTTCACTTTCGTGTTGGGCGCTGGATTCTGCTCACAAATCTGTCCCTCCGGGTAGGTGCTTTTCTTAATCGGCCCCTCCTCAATAGTGAAGTCTCCCAAGATGGTTTTGTTTTGATTCACCTGCTCCACAGTGTAGCCCCGCAGGTCCGGCACCACATATTCCGGCGCCTCTGCAAACATATCTTTCAGAATGAAATTGATGAGAAAATATCCGATAAAACCGATAAACACAAGAATCATCAGCACCGCCGCAATGGCTGCTGCAATCCCGCCGCCCCGGCGGGGAGGCTCCTCATCATAGTCGTAGTCCTCGTATGCCTCCTCCCTGCGGCGGCGCTCCCGCCGTTCAGGCTGAGCGCGCTCCGGCTCCCGGCGCTCTACCGGCACCCGCACCGAGGCGGTGATCACTTTGCTGGGCACCACCATGGTGGGCTCATCCGGCTCATCCTCCGGACTTGGGCTGCTGGGCTGGAAGTCCGGGTTTTTGCGAAATTCTTTCAAATCGTCCAGCATTTCCTCCGCAGAGGCGTAACGCTGACCAAGCTCCGGGGCCATGGCCTTCATCGTAATGGCTTCCAGGGCTTTGGGAACATCGGGATTCAGGTCACAGGGCGGCACCGGAATGGACTTGATGTGCTGGATGGCCACCGCCACGGGAGTATCCCCTTCAAAGGGGAGCCGCCCGGTAAGCATCTCATAGAGCACCACCCCGGCGGAGTAGATATCGGTGCGGCAGTCCACATGGCTGCCCTTGGCCTGCTCCGGGGAAATATAGTGCACCGAGCCGATGGCCTCCTGGGTCATGGTGTTCTGAGCGGCACTGGCCAGCTGAGCGATACCGAAGTCTGTGACCTTTACACTGCCGTCTCTGAGAACCATGATATTGTGGGGTTTGATGTCCCGGTGGATAATCCCCCGGCCATGGGCGTGGCTCAGCGCCCGCATAACCTGAGTGATGAAATGCTGGGCCTCCCGCCAGTTCAGAGGGGTGCCCCGCCGCTGCATATACTGCTTGAGGGTGAGGCCATCCACCAGTTCCATAACAATGTAGTCCAGTCCATCGGACCGGCTCACATCGTACACAGACACAATGTTGGCATGGGACAGCATAGCAACCGCTTGGGATTCATCATGGAAACGGCGGCGGAAATCGGCGTCACTGGCCAATTCCGGCTTTAAAATCTTGATGGCCACCAACCGGTTGAGCCGGTGACATCGGGCCTTGTACACAACCGCCATGCCGCCGGTACCGATGCATTCCAAGATCTCATACCGATTGTCGAGCATTTTACCTATGTATTGATCCATGGTAAAAGTCCTCCTAATCTCACAGCTGCGCCAGCACAACGGTCACGTTGTCCGGCGCCCCTCGTTCCAGTGTCAGGCTGAGCAGCGCCCGGCTAAATTTCTCCGGGTCCGGCTCCCCGCCGCTCAAGCGCAGAATTGTCTCATCGTCCAGCACATTGGTCAGCCCGTCGCTGCACAGCAGCAGGCGGCTGCCCTCCCCCGGCTCCAGCCGGGTCACGTCGCACTCCACCTGCCGGTCCACCCCCAGGGCCCGAGTGATAAGGTTTTTTTGGGGATGTACTCTGGCCTCGTCCGCGGTGATCTCCCCGCGGTCCACCAGCATCTGCACAAAGGAATGGTCCACCGTCGCCTGGCGTATGGCATTATTTTCCAGGATATAGGCCCTGCTGTCCCCAACGTGGACCAGGCAGGCCCAGCCTGACCGAACCAGCGCCGCAACCAGAGTGGTGCCCATGCCCTCGTACTCCCGTTTTTCCAGGCTGAGGCGGTACACCGCCTCGTTGGCCGCCCGGCAGGCGCCGGCCAGCGTCTGCTCCCACAGGGCGGGGTCCTCCGGGATTCCCCCGGTCAGGGCCTCCTCCACAGCGGCGGTGAAGGCCTCCACCGCCACCGAGCTGGCCACGCTGCCCGCCTGGGCTCCTCCCATGCCGTCGCATACCACCAGCAGGACCCAGCCGCCGTCCAGCTCCCGAAAGGCGTAGCTGTCCTGGTTGTCCCGCCGGTGGCGGCCTATGTCCGTCATACCGCATACTTTCAAGTCGATCCCTCCTCTGGGGTTTGCTCTCCCTCCGCGATTCTCTTCCGCCGCAGCTGGCCGCAGGAGGCGTCGATGTCGCCTCCCAGCTTCCGCCGCACGGTGGCGGTGACCCCATGGCTCTCCAGCCGCTTTTGGAACTGCCCTACCCGGCGGCTGGGCTTCAGCGGTGACTCCGCCACCTCATTGAGGGGGATGAGGTTCACGTGGCCCGGCTGGCCCCGCAGGAGCTTTGCCAGCTGGTCGGCCTGCCCGTCGGAGTCGTTCACCCCGTCCACCATGGCGTACTCGTAGGAGATGCGCCGTCCGGTGGTCTCGAAGTACCGGCGGCAGGTCTCCATGAGAAGGTCCACCCCCACGGCCCGGTTCACCGGCATCAGCCGGGAGCGTGTCTCGTCGTCGGGCGCGTGGAGCGAGACGCTTAACGTCAATTGTAACCCAAGCTGGGCCAGTTTGTCAATTTTCTTTACCAGCCCGCAGGTGGACAGGGAGATGTGGCGCATCCCGATGTTCAGTCCCTCAGGGTGATTAACCAGCTCCAAAAACCGCAAAACATGGTCGAAATTGTCCAGCGGCTCACCAATTCCCATCATAACGATGTTGGAAACCTCCTCACCGCTGTCCTTTTCGGTAAATATTACCTGGTCCAAAATTTCCGCCGGGGTCAGATCCCGGACCTTTCCCCCCAGGGTGGAGGCGCAGAACACGCACCCCATATTGCACCCCACCTGGCTGGACACGCATACAGTATTCCCATGCTTGTAGCGCATCAAAACCGTCTCCACGCAATTTCCGTCCCCCAGCCGCCACAGGTATTTCACCGTGCCGTCCAGCTTTGACACCTGCTTGCGCTCCACCTGGGGCACGGTGAGGACACATTCCTCCCCCAGCCGCTCCCGGAGGCCGCGGGGCAGATCGGTCATCTCGCCGAAGGACTCCACCCCCCGGTGGAGCCAGCGAAACACCTGCATGGCCCGGAATTTGGGCTGTCCCAGCCCCTTGAAGTACCGCTCCAGCTCCAGCGGGGTCATGGATTTCAAATCGGTCACCGGGTTCATCACCCCTTTCTGCGCAGCTTGGCGGCAAAAAAGCCGTCTGTCCCGTGGATGTGGGGCCAGAAGGTGATCCGGCCCGGCTGCTCCCCCAGGTGAGGCAGGACAAAGGGCTCCGGGGCAAAGTCCGAATGGTCCGCCAGGAAGCCATCCACAGCGGCGTCATTCTCTCGTTTTAAAAGGGTGCAGGTGGAGTAGAGCAGCACCCCGCCGGGGCGGACATATTGGGCGCAGTTGTCCAAAATGGACCGCTGGACCCTGGGCAGGCCCTTCAAAGGCTCCGGGTCCTTATACCGTATATCCGGCTTCTTGCGGATGATGCCCAGCCCCGAACAGGGCACGTCGGTGAGCACCACGTCAAAGCCCTCCGCCCAGTCCTCCCGGTGCTGGGCGGCGTTCTGGAGGGTGGGCGTTATCACGGACAGGCCCAGCCGGTCCCGGCCCGCCTCCAGCAGCTTGATCTTGTGGGGGTGGATGTCGCAGGAGATGAGCTCCCCCCGGTTTTCCATCAGAATGGCGGCGGCAAAGGACTTGCCCCCGGGGGCGGCGCAGCAGTCCAGCACCCGCTGGCCGGGCTCCGGGCCCGCCGCCAGCACCGCCAGCCGGGAGGCCGCGTCCTGGACGTAAAACTCCCCCCGCTGGAAGGGGGCCAGCCGCTCCAGATCCCCGGTGCCGGTGAGGAGCAGGCAGCCCTCCAGCCAGGGGTGGGGCTGAACCTCCGCCCCTGCCTCCCGCAGCTCCCACGCCAGCTCTTCCGGCGCGGCGCGCAGCCCGTTCACCTGGGCGGTGGTGGGGGGCTGCCCGTTGTCCGCCGCTAAAAGCGCCTCTCCGCCTTCCAGCCCCAGCAGGCCGTCAAACTCCTCCACCAGCCAGCGGGGGTGGCTGTACCGAATGGAAAGGGTTTCAAGCTCGTCCTCTCCCTTCACCTCCGGCGCGTCCTCCCGTAAAAGAGCCCGGAGAACGCCGTTCACCAGCCCCGCCGCCCGGGGGTTCCGGCTGTGCCGCTTGGCCAGCTCCACCGCCTCGTTCACCGCCGCGCTGGGCGGAATCTTGTCCAGGAACAGCAGCTGGTACGCCCCCACCCGGAGGGCGCACAGCACCTTCGGCTCCAGCTTTTCCAGCCCCATGGAGCACACCCGCCCCAGCCGCCAGTCCAGCAGCAGCTTGTTTTGCAGCACCCCGTAGCACAGCCGGGCGCACAGCGCCCCGTCCCGGCGGTCCAGGCCCTGCTCCCGGATGGCGCGCTTCAGATGGCCGTCCGACCAGGCCCCCTGCTTCTCACAGGCGGCCAGGGTGAGCACCGCCGTCTCTCTGGCCGAACCCATGCGATCACTCCTGTTTCGTCAGTATGGTCCCCGGGGGAACGGGGTGCCCCAGCAGAAAGGCGGAGGCGGTCATGGCCTTCTTGCCGTCGGGCTGGAGCTCCAGCACCTCCAGCACGCCCCCGCCGCCGCAGGCAATTTTCAGCCCCTTTTTGTCCCCCTGCAAAACGGCCCCTGGGGCTTTGCCCGTGGCCTCGCCGGACAGGGCGGTCCGCAGGACCTTACACCGCACGCCGTCCAGCAGGGCGGTGGCGGCGGGCCAGGGGTACAGCCCCCGGACCTGGTCGTGGAGCTGCCGGGCGGTCCTGCTCCAGTCCATGGGGGACTGCTCCCGGGACAGCATGGGGGCGTGGGTGGCCAGGGCCTCCTCCTGGGGGACAGGCTTCACCGTCTCCGCCTCCAGGGCCGCCACCGTATCCACCAGCAGATCCGCCCCCATCTCTGCCAGCCGCCCGAAGAGCTGGGAGGCGTTCTCGTTGATGTCAATGGGCGTTTTGGCCTGGGCCAGTATGTCCCCGGTGTCCATCCCCTCCGCCATATACATGATGGTAACGCCCGTCTCCTCTTCCCCGTTCAAAATGGCCCAGTTGATGGGGGCCGCCCCCCGGTACCTGGGCAGCAGCGACGAGTGGACGTTGACGCACCCCAGCCGGGGCAGGTTCAGAATGTCCACGGGCAGAATCTTTCCATAGGCCGCCACGGCGATGAGGTCCGGGTCCAGCCTCTGGAGTATGGCCAGCGCCTCCCCGTCCCGCAGCTTGGCGGGTTGGTATACCTCCAGCCCCAGCTCCAGGGCCCGCTCCTTCACCGGGGACTGCTGGAGCTTCATCCCCCGGTTTTTGGGTTTGTCCGGCTGGGTGAACACGCCGCACACCTCATGGCCCGCCTCCGCCAGGGCGTTCAGGGAGGGCACGGCAAAGTCCGGCGTGCCCATAAAGACAATTCTCATCTCTTTTTACCCCTTTTCCTGGCCTGCTTCCGGGGCTGAGGCCGGGCCTTCGGCGGCTCCTGCTCCTCCTCCCCAGCCTCCATCTCGTCGATCTCGTCCGGTGTGTACAGCTCGCCGGTATGCTCCACGAAGAGGTGTCCGTCCAGGTGCTCCAGCTCGTGGCAGAAGCACCGGGCCACCATCTCCTCCCCGGACGCCTCGAAAAATTTCCCCTCCCGGTCCTGGGCCCGGACGGTGACCAGGTTGGGCCGGGTCACCCAGCCGTACTGGTTGGGGACGCTGAGACAGCCCTCCCAGCCCCCCTGCTCCCCCTCCTGGCTGACGATCACCGGGTTGACCAGCTCCAGCAGCTCCCCGTTCTCGTCCTCTACCACCACCACCCGGCGGAGTATGCCGATCTGGGGGGCGGCAAGGCCCACCCCCCCGGCGTTTTCCAGGGTCTCCTTCAGGTCGTCCAGCAGCCAGTGGAGCTTCTGGTCGAACTTCTCCACCGGGCGGCAGGTCTTTTCCAGGGTCGGGTCGCCCTGAGTCAAAATCTTCCTCAGCGACATAGTCTGACTTCCTCCTCAATCCAGCGGGTTCAGGTCGGCGAACAGCGCCACCCCCCGGTTCTGCTTGTCGGCCTGGGCCTGACGGAGCAGGTGCGCCGTCAGCAGCCGCATGGCCTTGGTGTTCTCCGTATTCAAAATCAGCCGGTAGCGGTACCGCTCGTTGACCTTGGCCACCGCCGCCGGGGCGGGCCCCAGCAGGCGGTGCGCCGTCCCGGCGTAGGGCGGCTGGGACAGCGCGGCGCTCATGCCCTCCCGCAGCCGCAGCAGGGCGCGGAGCACCGCCGTCTCCTCCAGCCCCGAGGCCCCCAGCACAAACAGGTCCCCGCAGGGGGGCAGGCCCCGCACCTCCCGGCCCCGGATCTCCTGCTCATAGAAGCTGTCGTAATCCTGGGCGGCGGCAAAGCGGATCACATCGTTGTCCGGAGTGAAGGTCTGGACGACCGCCTCCCCCTTTTTCTCCCCCCGGCCCGCCCGGCCCACCACCTGGGTGAGCAGGGAAAAGGCCCGCTCGGCGGCGTGGATGTCGCCGGTGTACAGCAGCTGGTCCGCCGACACCGCCCCCACCAGGGTGACGTTCTCGAAGTCCAGTCCCTTGGCCACCATCTGGGTGCCCAGCAGGATGGGTATCCGCTCCCGGCGGAATTTTTCCAAAATGCTCTCGTGGCTGTGGACGGCGGACACAGTGTCCGCGTCCATCCGCAGCACCCCCACCCCGGGGAACAGGGTGTGGAGCTCCTCCTCCACCTTCTGCGTCCCCGTCCCGATGAAATTCAGCAGCCCGCCGCAGGCGGGGCAGCGGTCCGGCAGGGGCTGGGACCAGCCGCAGTAGTGGCACATCAGCCGCCGGTTGGCGGAGTGGTAGGTCAGGCGAACGGAGCACCGGGGACAGGCGGGGGCCTCGCCGCACTCGCCGCAGGCGGCCATCCGGCTGGCCCCCCGGCGGTTGAGGAACAAAATGGCCTGCTCCCCTCTCTCCACGGTCTCCCACAGCTTTTGAGCCAGGGGGGCGCTGATGGCCCCGCCGTTGCCGCCGCGCAGCTCTGTCTTCATGTCCGCCACCGTCACCTGGGGCAGGACCCGCTGGTTGTAGCGCTCTCTCAGGGTGAACAACCGGTAATCCCCCCGCCGGGCCCGGTACATGGACTCCACAGACGGCGTGGCCGACCCCAGCAGCAGCAGCGCCCCCGCCTTATAGCAGCGGTAGCGGGCCACGTCCCGGGCGTGATACCGGGGGTTCTGCTCGGATTTATAAGAGGGCTCCTGCTCCTCGTCCAAAATGACGACGCCCAAATCGGGCAGGGGGGCGAACACGGCGGAGCGGGTGCCCACCACCACCCGAGCTTCCCCCCGCTTGGCCCGTTTCCACTCGTCGCACCGCTCCCCGGCGGACAGGGAGCTGTGGAGTATGGCCACCTCATGGCCGAAATGGGAGGTGAAGATCCGCATGAGCTGGGGGGTGAGGGCGATCTCCGGCACCATCACCAGGGCCGTCCTGCCCCTCTCCAGCAGGGTGTGGATCAGTTTCAGATACACCTGGGTCTTGCCGCTGCCGGTGACCCCGTAGAGCAGGGCGGTCCCGCCCCCCTGCTCCGACATGGCCAGCAGGCCCTGGTATGCCTCCTCCTGCTCCCCGTTCAGCGTGATGGGGGCGGGCTCCTCATAGGCCGGGGCCTGGGGACGGCGGTATACCTCCCGTTTAGACAGGGTGAGCACCCCCTGCCTCTCCAGGGCCCGCAGGGTGGTCATGGACGCGCCGGTGAAGTAGCACAGCTCCTTGGCGGAGGTCTCCCCCACCGCGCAGATGGCCTCCCCGGCGGCGTATTGCAGGGGGGCCCGCCGCCGCTTGGGGGCCAGCAGGGCCAGGGCGTCGCTGGGGTCCATGGCCAGGGCGGCCACCAGCTCCAGCTTATCGTTCACGCCCCGCTGGGCGCTGGCCTCCCGGAAAATAACGTTCTTCTTCTCCAGGGCCCGCAGGGCGGGACCCGGGTCGGACACCCCGAACGCCGTCCGAATCCTGCCCTCCTCCGCCCAGCCCCCGCCGGCGAACAGCAGCTCCACCAGCTTTTGAGCCCGCTTGGATTCCCCCGCCGCCTCATAGGCCCCCTCCCGGTCCACGCCGGGGGCCAGCTTCCAGCAGTCCTTCAGGGAAAACCACAGCCCCGCCGGAAGCATGGCCCGGAGGGCGTCGTACATGGTGCAGAAGCAGTGCTCCCGCATCCACAGGGCCAGCTGGACCGCAGACTCGTCCAAGAGGGGTTCCTCATCCAGCAGGGCAAGGATGGGCTTCAGCCTGGCCTCGTCCTCCCTCCGTCCCAAAGCCAGCACAATGCCGTCGCAGGTCTTATTGCCCCGGCCGAAGGGCGCCGCACACCGCATGCCGGGCCGGACCGCCCCCTCCAGCTCCGCCGGAATCAGGTAGTCGTAGGGCCGGTCGATGGCGTAGGCGGCCGCGGACACGGCGATTTTCGCGATGCTGGCCACTCACTCATCTCTCCTCAAGTCCAAAGGGCAAGCAGTACCCCCGCTTGCCCTTTCCGGGTCATATTTCTTGGCTTCCGTCCTCCTGGACGGGCTCCTCTTCTGTCTCTTCCACGGCCTCCAGCGCCGCCTCCGCCTTTTCCACGGTGAGGGTGCCGTCGGCCACCTCCCGGATGGCCAGGGATACGGCCTTCTCCTCCAGAGGCTCGCCGGACGCCTCCGACTCGCTGGACAGCTTCCGGGCTCGGCTGGCCACCAGATTCACCAGCATATAGCGGCTGGGCACCTGGCCCAGCAGGTCTTTGATCGGGGGATAGAGCAGCATAGATATCCTTCCTTTCCTGTTTTACAGTCAGTCCGTCTGAGGCCCAATGATACTCCGGGCCAAATGGAGGCGTTTCTGGGTACGGCACTGTTCCGCCTGGAGAATGGACTGAATCTCTTCGGCGGCGTTCATCACCGTGTCGTTCACCACCAGATAGCCGTAGTGTACGCATTCCCTGCACTCCTGTTGAGCCTTTTCCAAACGGAGCTGGATAACCTCCTCCGCGTCGGTGTTGCGCCGGTGAAGGCGGCGGGACAGCTCCTCAACAGAGGGCGGGATGAGGAAAATGAGTACCGCCTCCGGACAGCGGCCCTTCACCTTGGCCGCCCCCTGGACCTCAATATCCAGCAGCACATCCACCCCTTGGTCCAGCTTCTCCCGAATTACCTTCAGCGATGTACCATAATAATTCCCCACATACTCGGCATATTCCAGCAACTCATCGGCGGCGATCATCCGCTCAAACTCTTCCCGGGAAACGAAGTTGTAATTCACCCCATCCTCTTCACCTGTGCGGGGCTGACGGGTGGTAAAAGATACGGAGAAATGAATATCCCGCCGGGAACTCAGCAGCTCTGCAATAACGGTACTTTTCCCCACTCCGGAAGGGCCCGACAGCACAATGAGCTCTCCCCGCTCTTTCTTTGACATGCTCATTGCGTCTCCTCCTCCGTCTCTCCATCTGGGCCAAACCGGGCGGACACCTGTTCCGTCGGCAGGGACGACCAGACCACATGGCCGCTGTCCGTCACCAGCACCGACCTTGTCTTGCGGCCGAAACTGGCGTCAATGAGCATCCCCCGCTCTCTGGCCTCCTGCCCCAGCCGCTTCACCGGGGCCGAGTCCGGGCTGACGATGGCCACCACCCGCTGGGCGGATACCATGCTTCCGAATCCAATGTTAACCAGTTTCATCGCTCGTCACTCCAAGTTCTGGACCTGCTCGCGGATTTTCTCAATTTCCGCCTTCATATCCACCACCCACCGGGTGATCTCCATGTCATTGCATTTGGAGCCAATGGTATTTGCCTCCCGGTTGAACTCCTGGATAAGGAAGTCCAGCTTGCGCCCCACCGCGCCCCCGGCTCCCAGCAGCTCCCGAAGCTGCTCCAGGTGGCTGTGAAGCCGCACAGTCTCCTCGTCCACCGCCACCTTGTCTGCAAAGATGGCCGTCTCCGTGAGCAGCCTGGCCTCATCAATCTGGGTGTTCTCCAACACTTCACGCATTTTAGCCTCCAGGCGGGCCCGGTAGTCGTTCACCGTCTGGGGCGACCGCTCCTCAATCTGGCCCAGCAAATCCTCGATGGTCTCTGCCCGGCCCAGGATGTCCTCCACCAGCCGCCGGCCCTCGGTCTCACGCATGGCATTGAAGTCGGCCAGGGCCAGGTCCAGGGAGATCAGCAGCCGCTCCTTCATCTCCTCCAGGTCCTCCGCCTTTTTCTCCACCGTCAGCACGTCGGGGAACCGGGCCAGATCGGTGGGGTAATACTCCCGCCGGGCCTTTCCGCCGCTCAGGCCGTGGAGCTGATGCAGCGCGTCGATATAGCTTTTCGCCAGGGCCTCGTTGACGGTGACCACCATGTCGTCCCCGGCGGACCGGGTGATGGTGACAAACACATCCACCTTGCCCCGGGCCACGGCTTTTTGCACGCTGGCCTTCATGGCGTCCTCCGCGAAGATATAGGACCTTGGCATTTTTACCGTGCAGTCCAGGTAGCGGTTGTTCACCGACCGCAGCTCCACGGTGACCTGTACGCCGTCCTCAAAGGACCGCTCCCCCCGGCCGTAGCCGGTCATACTTTTTACCAAGTCAACTCCCAGCCTTTCAGCGGACCGCCCGCTGGACGCGGCTGATATACACCGCAACCAGCTTGCTGAATCCATAGTCGTACAGCACAAACACAATATTCGCCGCCAGATACAGCACCCACAGGGAATCCCCCAGCAGCCCGGGCAGGGAGGCCAGCAGGGCCCCCATCATACCTAAATACAACCCGGTGAACACTATGTTGAAAAATCCCAGCTTCACCATATACTCTGCAAACCGCCTCCGGGACTTCTCCGCCATAGACTTCACCATGGGGTACAGCCCAAACAAGGCCGTGAACAGCAGGGCGCAGAATTTGTCCGGAACCAACAGCAGCACCAGAAGAGACGCACCTGCCCAGCACAGGAACCCTGCCTTCAGCCCCACAGAGATCACCGCCGCCGCAGGCAGCAGCCCCGCCAGGGCCACAATCCCCCACCGCCCTGTGGGCGCAAGGGAGGCCAGATACACCAAAATTACCGCCATGGCACCCAAAACCGCCGGGTAGGCCACCTTCACCGCCGTGTTTTTTCGTCTCATGTCAGCGGCAGCCTCCGCACAGGCAGTTCATGCACATCATCGCAGTACAGCAGTCCATGCCGTCACACTGGGCCCCCGCCATATCCGGCTGGTAGCCGTAGCCCCCCCGCTGCATCATGCTGAACGCCTGCCGGTACTCCATATTACCCGGGTCCATCTGGACGGCGATCTGGTAATTCTGCCTGGCCTCGTCCAGCCATCCCCTGCGGTAAGCGATGGACCCCATAAGGAAATACCACTCCCCGTTGCGGGTCGTCCCCTGGAGCAGTCGTTCCGCCCCCTCCAGGTCGTTGTTCTGGATGGCCTGTCTGGCTTGGGCGAACACCCGCCCGCCGGAAGGCTGGCTCTGCTGCTGGTATCCATAGCCGTACCCGCCATGGTTTTGGGCCGCGCCCCCTCCAGCGTAAGCGCCCCCTCCAGACCTAGTCCGGGTGATGGCGTCGTACGCCTCGTTGATCTCCTTCATTTTCTCCTCGGCCAAGTCGGCCAAGGGATTATTCTGATAGTTATCCGGATGGTACTTTCGGGCCAAATCTCGGTAAGACCGCTTGACCTCGTCGTCGCTGGCGTCAGGACTTACGCCCAGCACCTCATAGGGATCTCTCATGTGGCTTTCTCCTTATATTATCTCTCATTTCTTTCCACCGGCCATCCAATACGGCATTCTGCACCGCCGGGAGGCCGAGATAAAGTATATTCTCCACGACAGGGGTCCACTCCCCCATTTCCAAGAGGCCGGCCGCCGCCCCTGCCAACCGCAAAGAATGGGCGGCAGTGGTATTCAGGTATTCCTGGCTATCCCAGGCCTGTCCCCCAAAGCGGGCGTTCAGCGGATTATACCGCCCTCGGCTCTGATCCTCGTCCAAATCGTCCCAGGCGTCCATCAGGTATATCCACCGCCCCAGATGATACAGCAGCTGGCCCATGGCCCGCCGCGCCCCCTCTCCAGAGACAGCCTGGGCCGAACAGGACAAAATGTTGGCAAACGCATCCGCCACCCGGTCCAGCTGCGGAGATTGCTCCTTCTCCAGGACGCTGAGTTTGTCCAGCCCCTCCCGCACCTGAGCGTTAAACGCGGGCTGGGCTTCCGCCGCCCGGCGGTAAGCCTTTTGGAACCATCGGCGCAGAAAACGGTAGGGCAGTCCGGTGAAAAAGCCGCGGTCGGCCACGTCGTCGGACAGTTTATGCCAGGTCAGAATGATGCTCTGGTCGGCGGCGGCGTCCAAATGCCCCCCCGCCATGCAGGTCCTGGGCTTCCGAAAAGGGTGAACCGGACACCGTTTGCAGACGTACGCTCCGCTCCCATCCCCCGCTGCCAACAGGATGGCAAGAAATGTGAAATCGTATTGCAACGTAAGCCGGGCCCAAAACCCATGGCGCCTGCCCAGCGCATGGCACAGCCCGCAATAGGCGCTCTGATATGCGTCCCTCTGTTTCTGCTCCAGCCGATTCAGGGCGGGGCGTACATAGCCGAACATTTTAACCGCCCCGGGCCAGGGAGACTACCACATTGTAGCCGTTAGGGTTGACCACACCCAGATCGGATACGGAACTGGCGCTGTTCAAGTAAATACTGGCGGGCACAGTGTACCGTCCGGCGGCGGGCGTGACCTTTTGCAGGTCCGCCACCACCAGAATGCTCTCCTCAGTAAGCCCGTCCAGCAGAGCCTTTGTCCCCCGTACCTTCACTTGAACGGCCTGAGTGATGATGGTCTCCTCCCAGCCCTCGGGCACGTTGATGGCCCGGATTCGACTGGTCACGTCAAAAGTTCGGGTCTCCACCCGTTTGAGCACTCTCACGGTCACCTTTACCTCGCTGAAGCCGCTGATGTTTTCCAGCTCGTCAGGAAGGGGAACGGGGAAGGTCAATTCTCCGCCGTACTCAATGGTGGCCTCGTCCAGCTCCGCCAAATCGATGGAGCCCAGCGAGATCTCCCCTTCATCCACCAAAGCGGCCACCGCCTCGCGGCTTCCCGCCACCATAATAGAGGGTGCGCTCAGTCCGATATCCACATCCCCCCGCTTCAGCCCGCCGCCTTCAATCACCTTGACGTTCAGCGGCACCTCCGCCGTAGCCCTGATGGGGAAGGAGGTATAAATGACATCCACGTCACAATTCACATCCAAGTCCAGCGGGTCGCCGCTGGCCCCGATGAGCTGGAAGGGAAAGGCTCCGCCCACATTTTCCGTCAGGTTTTCTTCGGTGACCGTGACTCGGGCGTAGGACACCTGATTGACCAGTTCCGCCTGACCGCTGATGGTCAGCTCCGCTGGGTCAAACCGGAAATCGTCCTTGTCGCCGGCCAGATAGCCCTCCGCCACGCTGCCCTGGAACTCGCCCTCAATACGCACCTTCCGGCTCAGGGCCCGGGCCACCTCCACATCCACCGTGCTGCCCCCCAGGCCGCCGTAGGTGATCTCCACGTCGCTGGGGCTGACTCCGTTGGGCAGCTCCACCGTGTAGCTCACAGAATGGGTGCCCTCCAGGTTGATGTTGGACACGCTGCCCACCAGCCGGGGCGGAGTCTTGTTGAGGATAGCCAGCTTTCTGGGCGTCGCCCGGACGGTGATGGATGCAGTGACATTTTTGCTGACAATCATCAGCCCCCGCTCCTCCAGCATCTCCACCCCGGTGAACTCCACCGGCAGATTGCGGTAGGGCGCCCTGTCCCGGGTCCCGTCTTTGGAAATCACAAACAACCACGCTGAAAAGGAGAGGCAAATGGACAACACCACATACAGGGCCTTGCTATCAAGAATCTTCTTTCCCATTGGCATTCTCTCCCTTGATCCCCTTCAATACGCTGGACAGCCGGGCGGCGGCGGATTTTCCCTCCTCCTGGGCCGCAGGCATCAGCTCCAGGCGGAGCAGCCGTTCCAGCGTTTCCGGCGACAGATGCCGCTTGAGCATCCCATTGACGGCCACTGAAATGGACCCGGTCTCCTCAGATACAATGGCCACCACCGCGTCGGAGTTTTCGCTGACACCGATACCCGCCCGGTGGCGCATCCCCAGGTCCCGGCTCAAATTTACATTGCCCGACAGGGGGAGCATACACCCCGCCCCCACAATTCGCCCGTTACGTACAATGACCGCGCCGTCGTGCAGAGGCGCCTTATTCCAAAACAGGTTTTTTAAAAGCTCCGCAGACACCTGACACTCCAAAGTGGTGCCCGTTTTCAAGACATCGTCCAGCAGCGTGCGCCTCTCAAATACCATCAGCGCCCCCACCTTGTCTCGGGACAGGGATGTATAGGCCTCCACCGTCTCCCGGATAGCGGTTTCCAGGTCGTTGCTGTAACTCTCCGCCACAAACAGCTCCTTAAGCTTGCCGCTGCCCATCTGCTCCAAAAACCGGCGCAACTCGGGCTGGAAGAGGATGATGAGGGCGATAACTCCCAGCTCCACCGCATTGTTCAGCACCGTGCGGATAATCCGCAAGTTCAGCACATTCTCATTGGCCAGCGCCATGGCCCCCACAATGAACAGGATGGCTTTCACCACCTGCCCCGACCGGCTGCGCCGCACAAAGCGGAATAGATGATAGATGCCGAAGGCGATGATGGCCATGTCCAGAATATCGGTGAGGCCGATGAGCTGGATGTACTCCGGGGCTTGTTTCAGGGTTTGAATGATAGTGTCCATGGGCGACGCCCCTTCCTTCGCCGAAAAATGCGCGTGACAAACCATTGCCGCAGGGCGGCAGTGTGGATATTATAGCCTATCTCCCCGGCGTTGGCAAGTAAATCAGGGAGAATTAAGAGAAAATTTACAGCAATACCCCACACATCAAAGCGGGGACGCGGCTTCTGCCGCGCCCCACGCTTCATTTTTTTCTTTCCCTGACCAGTCTGCGGACTGCCGCCGCCGCCCGGTCCACCTGTTCCGGACGGTTAAAAGCGGAAAAGCTGAGCCGGACTGTGCCGGTTTCCTGAGTCCCCGCTGTGCGG
>ERZ808028.438-NODE-438-length-35834-cov-14.643762_pt1 | contig 35834 bp, 32 predicted proteins | sample MGYA00380184_ERZ808028 | MGnify/ENA primary metagenome ERZ808028 (study PRJEB31490, sample SAMN06133397) | mouse gut metagenome | isolation source: J8_1 | host: mice | place: China: Chengdu | collected 2015-05 ...
CTGGCCCTGGGTATGCGCACCGAGGCGTCGGCCAAGTTCGAGAAGGGGCTGGACCCCATGAACACCCTGCCCGCCGTCAACCGTGCCTGCGAGCTGGTGGAGCTGCTGGGGGCCGGAGAAGTTGTGGACGGCGTCATTGACATCCTCAACAACGTCCCCCAGCCCTGGACCGTCACCATGGACCCGGAGAAGGTCAACGCCCTGCTGGGCACCGATATCGCCCCGGTGGAGATGTATCAGCTGCTGGAGCGGGTGAACATCCTCACCGGGGAGAAGAACTTCCCCAACGGCCCCGCCGAAGTGGTGATCCCCTCCTACCGGGGGGATGTGTGCCGTTTGGCCGACCTGGCCGAGGAGGTGGCCCGGCTCCACGGCTACAATAACATTCCCACCACCCTCATGCGGGGCCAGACCACCCAGGGCGGCTGGTCCCCCGCCCAGAAGGTGGAAAACAAGCTGGGCGAACTGTGCCGCACCTGCGGGTACAGCGAGATCATCACCTATTCCTTCATCTCCCCCACTGCCTACGACAAGATTTTGTGGGGCAAAGATGACTTCCACCGCAAGTCCTTCAAGATTCTCAACCCCCTGGGGGAGGACACCTCCATCATGCGCACCACCACCCTGCCCTCCATGCTGGAGGTGCTGGGCCGCAACTACAACAACCGCAACCGCTCCGCGTGGCTGTACGAGCTGGGCCGTATCTACATGCCCGGCGGGGACGACGGCCTGGCCATGGAGGCCCAGATCCTCACCCTGGGGGCCTACGGAAACGGTATGGACTTCTTCACCATGAAGGGGGCTGTGGAGGCCCTGCTCAAGGGCATCCGGGCCCGGGATGTCCACTTCGAGCCCTGCGCCGAGGACCCCTCCTACCATCCCGGGCGCTGCGCTTACGCGTACAGCGGAACCAACATCGTGGGGGTGTTCGGCCAGATTCACCCCCTGGCCGCCCAGAACTTCGGCGTGGACGGGGAGCTGTACTGCGCCGAGCTGTCCTTCGACGAGCTGCTGATGGCCCAGGGTCCCGACCCGGAGTACGCCCCCCTGCCCAAATACCCCCCCATCACCCGGGATATCGCCGTGGTGTGCGGGGAGGAGGTGTCCGTGGGGGCGCTGGAGGTCGCCATCCGCAAGGGGGCCAAGGGGCTGCTGAAAGAGGTCTCCCTCTTCGACATTTACCGGGGCAAAAACCTGGGCGAGGGCAAAAAATCCGTGGCCTTCAACCTGGTCCTGCGGGCCGACGACCGCTCCCTCACCAGTGAGGAAGCAGATACCGACGTCAAGAGTATTTTGGAAACACTGGAAAAGGATTGCGGCGCAGTGCTGCGCTGAGTATTGTCTCCAATCATATACAGCGGGCGGTTTTTCAATAGAAAAACCGCCCGCTCTTATTATACAACCCTATCAGGCAAAGATTCGGCGTTCTATGTTTCGGTCTGGATGGCTCTCAAAAAATAGAGCTTGACAAATTGAGTGTTTGTACTATAATTAAGGTACAAATGTTTGATGTCGGGCAACGCCCGCCGGAAAGGAAGATGCCTTGTGGAGGTTATGGATAAGCTGACAATTTTGGCCGACGCCGCAAAATATGACGCCGCCTGCACTTCCAGTGGAGTCGTCCGGGGCGGCAAGGCGGGGAGCATCGGCACCGCAACCAATTCCGGCTGCTGCCACACCTTTTCCGCTGACGGGCGATGCGTGTCCCTTTTGAAGATACTTTACACCAACTATTGCTGCTACGACTGCGCCTATTGCGTCAACCGGCGGTCCAACGACGTACCCCGGACCGCTTTCACCCCCCGGGAACTGGCGGAGCTAACCATCCAGTTTTATCGGAGGAACTATATCGAAGGGCTGTTTTTGTCCTCCGCAGTTCTGAAAAACCCCAATTACACCACTGAGCGGATGATCGAAACCCTCCGCCTTTTGCGGACAGAATACCACTTCAACGGATATATCCACGCCAAGGCCATTCCAGGCGCGGACCCCGGCCTCACCTATGCCCTGGGCCTGCTGGCGGATCGGCTGAGTGTCAATATTGAACTGCCCTCCGAGTCTTCTCTGCAACTGCTGGCCCCTGACAAAACCAAGAACGCCATTTTCAAACCTATGGCCCAAATCCGGGACGGAGCGGCACAATCCAAAGCCGAGTTGAAGCTCTATCGTCATGCGCCCCGTTTTGCTCCGGCGGGGCAGTCCACACAGATGATCGTGGGGGCTACCCCTGAAAGCGACCGGCACATCTTGACTTTAACAGAGGGTCTTTACCGAAAGTATCGTTTAAAACGGGTATTTTATTCCGCATATATGCCCGTATCCGACCATAAAAACCTGCCTGTTCCTACGGGATTCAAGCCTCCTCTCCTGCGCGAGCACCGGCTTTACCAGGCGGACTGGCTGCTTCGTTTCTATGGCTTTACCGCCCAGGAGATTTTAGATGAGGATCACCCCAACTTCGACGCAGCCCTGGACCCTAAAAGCGACTGGGCCCTGCGCCACCCGGAATTCTTCCCCGTGGAGGTGAACCGGGCGGACTATGAGGCCATTTTGCGCGTGCCTGGTATCGGAATGCGAGGAGCGCAGCGGATTATTACCGCACGGCGGTGCGGCCCTCTCTCCTTCGAGGGGTTGAAACGGTTAGGTATTGTGATGAAACGGGCCCAGTATTTTATCACCTGCTCGGGCCGAATGCTCCCCGGCCTGCGGTTCAGTCTCGACAGTGTCTACCGCCGTCTGACCGGTCTGGAACAGATGGCATTGGGCGAAGAAGGATGGAGACAGCTGTCTCTGTTCGACGGAAATGTGGGCTGATATGACCGTATACCGGTATGACGGCACCTTCGCCGGATTTTTAACCTGCGTCTGGGACGCGCTGGAGAGCAAAGCCGAACCCACCGCCTTCCTGCTCTCTGCCGACAGTCCCACACTCTGGGAAGAGCGGGCAATAGAGGCAGACAGTACCCGGGCCCGACGCCTCTATGCAGCCCTGGCCCAACGGATATCTCCCGCCTTTCGGACTCTTATTGCTCGGGGATTCCTCACTTGTCTGCCAGAGAAAGAACTGGCTCTGTTCACCCTCATTCGCCGGGGATTCCGAGAAGGGGACCGGGTGCGGCTGGACCTGAGCAACCCTGTGATGGCCCGGGTAAATTTGGCGCTGACAAAAATGTGGACTGAATGGGATCACTTGAAGGGATTTATCCGTTTTTCCGACTTAGACGGCGTGCTGGTCGGAGAAATCGAGCCAAAAAACCGGGTCTTACCTCTGTTGGCTTCCCACTTTGCCGCCCGCTATCCCTGTGAGCGGCTGGTACTCTATGACCGGACTCACCGGGAAGTTTTTGTCTCTGACCGGGGGCAGTGGAAACTCCTTCCCGCAGAGGATTTCCACATGGGGACCGCCGGAACACAGGAACGGGCATTCCGGGCCATGTGGCGAAAATATTACCAGACCATCGCCATCGAAGGGCGGCTAAATCCTAAATGCCAGTCCACCCATCTGCCAAAGCGTTACCGGCACGTGATGACCGAGTTCCTCACCGACGAACAGCTGGGGCAGGACCTGCCGGAACAGCCCGCCCAAGTACGTCCCCTTGAGGGTCGTTAGGCGCTGTTTGAAAATTGGAAATATGCCCAACGGTGAGAGATTTTTCGCTAGACGAAGCCAATTTGACGCGGGAATACTTGGTGTATTCCAAGGAAAATTGGAAAAGTATGGCGAAAAAAGAGCCGCCGTTTGGGTATGTTAACAATTTTCAAACGAGCCCTAGTCCAGCCGGAAACAACCGGACGGAGAAGGCGAACGATGACGCTCCGGGAAAATACAGCCGTGTACTCTTCTTCGAAATCTAAATATTCACCAACTGCGGCGGTTTAATGTAAACGCCTTTGGCTGATTTCCAGGCCGCACAATACAAGATGTTGTAAAAAGCACCCGTTTGATTTTAAACATGCCCCAATAAAATAAGAAACTTTCGGAAATTTTCTTGACACATGGAATTTTATGGAGTATACTGACAGTAAAGAAAAGGAAGGTTTTTACTTTTGACTTTTGAATGAACGTCCAGGCCACACGTGTACGACCGTTATGGCGGCAGTTCGCCGCTCAGGCAGTAGAGCACGGCGGCAGGGACGTTCGCTTTTTTCAGGAGCGGCTGTCAACGCAGAAAGCAGCAATCAGGAGGCCCTCTGCGACGGTCCGGTGCGTGCCCCAAAATTCGGGCACGGAGTTGAGAGGAGAAAGAGAGCATGAAAAGCGCACTGCTACGGCTGAGAGAGAGCCAGGACTCCATGAGCGCCACGGAACGGTCTGTTTCCGATTATCTGCTCAGCCACCAGGGAGAAGCTATGGGATTGAGCATCCATCAACTGGCTGAAAAGACCTTTGCCTCCCCTTCCACCGTAATCCGTATGTGCCAGCGTATCGGCTTTGCCGGATATAAGGAATTCCGTCAGGCGGTAACCTGCGAGGTGGCGGTGCGCCGGATGAACCAGCAGCAAGAACATAAGGAGATTACCCAATCCGACAGCCTGGACGACATCGTGGATAAAGTCACCTACAAAAACATTATGTCGCTGGAGGACACAAAAAATCTCATTGACACCGAAACGCTCCAGCTCTGCGTGGACTTGCTGCGGAATGCCCGGACAGTGCTGCTGTTCGGCTTAGGCGCGTCTTTGTGTGCCGCCCGGGACCTGTATTTGAAGCTTCTTCGGCTGAATAAGCCGTGCACCGTAAATGATGATTGGCATTCCCAGCTACTCCAGGCCAAAAATGCCTCTCAAGCTGATCTGGCCATTGTTGTGTCCTATTCCGGAGAAACGGTCGAGGTCATTGAGTGCATGAAGGCCCTGAAAGAGCGGGGCACCCCCGTCATCGCCATCACCCGCCGCGTGGCCTCTCCGGTGGCGGAACTGTCCGATTACAGGTTGTACACCACTGATAATGAAGCCACTTTCCGCAGCGGGGCTATGTCTTCCCGAATCTCCCAGCTGAACATCATCGACATCCTATTCACCGCCTATGCCAACAGCGAGTATGAATACTGTCTCGACCAGTTGTCCAGAACCCACATTGTCAAACCCCCCGCCGCTCACCAGTTGGGCACAGCATGACAGTTTTTTCAATTTGTCAAGATTTTGGGCGCCGCCAACGCGGCGCCCCTTACTTTTGCCCTTGCCCCGCAGCGTGTTATCCTGTATACTGAGAGAGTAATTCAAAATCAGGAGCGTGAACCATGGATATCACCACCGTATTATTTGACTTGGACGGCACCTTGCTGCCAATGGACATGGATGTGTTCACCCAAGGCTACTTCAATCTGCTGACCCAAAAAATGGCCCCACGGGGTTACGACCCGAAAAAGCTGGAGGCCGCCATTTGGGCAGGCACCGCAGCTATGGTGAAAAACGACGGCAGCAGGAGCAACGAATCAGCTTTCTGGTCAACATTCGCCCAGCTTTTTGGCGGGGCATCTCTGGCGGACATTCCGCTTTTTGAGGAATTTTACGCAAACGAATTCCAGCAGGCCAAGAATTTTTGCGGCTATAATCAATGGGCTGCCAAAGCAGTACGAGCAGTCAGAGCAAAGGGGCTGCGGACGGTGTTGGCCACAAACCCCATATTCCCTGCCGTGGCTACGCAGAGCAGGCTGCGCTGGGCCGGTCTGGACCCGTCGGACTTTGAGCTGTACACCACCTATGAAAACTGCCGGTTTTGTAAGCCCAATGTGAGCTACTACCAGGACATTCTGGACCAGCTTTCCCTGCGAGCGGAGGAATGTCTCATGGTGGGCAACGACGCAACCGAGGACCTGGCCGCCCAGGCCTTAGGCATTCAAGTGTTTCTCATCACTGACTGCCTCATCAATAAAACGGGAGCGGACATTTCCTCCTGCCCCCATGGCAGCTTTCAGGATCTGATTCAATTTGTTTGTGGATAAACTGTAAAAACAGGCTCCGGCGGGATGTAAATGCATCCCGCCGGAGTTTGTTTTACAGATAAACGGAGTCGTCATGAACTCTGAAGCACATAGCAGCCGACGGCAGCGTCATAATCAAAAACAATGCCGAAACAGCGCTCAAAGTCCTCCGCAGACAAATACTGTAAGGTGTAAGTGTAGGAAAAGGGCATGATAGGCCGGCAGTTCTCGTCCACCACCCGGTTTTCTCCATCCGTCAGGTGTTCTACCAGTGTGCCGTCTTTATACAGGGTATACTTTTTTCCCCCGCAAGTCAGAGAGAAGCTATAGTCGGTCCAGTGGTACTCCGAGATACCGCCGCTGGCCTGGAACACGAAGTCTATGGGAATCAGCAGACTTCCATCCTTCTCCAGTGCCGGGAAAAGGCACCGCTGTCCGTCCACTTCAACCCCGCTCACCTCCCAAACCTGGCTGGTGAAACGCACGGGAGTATCCTGGGGAAGGCGGTAGTAATTCAGAAAGTTGGTGTAAAAATAGGTGCCCTCAAAGAACATGGTAAACCGGTAATCCGCCTCCAGGTCAATACTCAGCTCCAGCTCCCCTCCCGACTGGTAATCGCGGATTGCCTGAAGGTTTTTCTCCACCTCCACATGGTTGGCGGCATATCCCTGGTAAATAGGGATATACCGGACCACAAACACCGCCGCCAACACAGCCAGCGCTCCGACAGACACCGCCTTAGGGCACTGCGCCAACGCCAGCACCCGGAACAGCAGGCTCCAGCATACCATGAGTACAAGAAGCAGGCAGGGGAAGAAGGTCCTAGCGTAATACAGAGTGGTAATGATCAGCATCATCACCGAAGCCCCCGCCCCCATAAGAAGCAGCGCCGTGGTCTGATATTCCGGACATAGCAGAAAGACCACAGCCAAATAAACCGTATAGAGAACGGTGAACACCGCCAGCGGGGCTTGCCAGCCCATCGCGGCCATCAGCAGCGTCAGCCCCGCCGCAGGCAGTCCGGACAGCAGATGCCGGGGAAGCGACTTATCAAAAAGGCACACCAACCCCGCCAGCAGGCACAGGGCGGCGAACAGGCAGTTCCAGAAAGGGTAGCCGCACAGATAATCCATCACCTCGAAAAAACGAGTGGTGAATACGGCGGGATTCAGGGCACTGAAAATGCCGCCGTCAATTCCCCGGGCGATCCTGGCATGGCTGCCGGGAGCCATGAGTATCGTGAGATAACCCGCTATGGCGAAGGCAGGGTACAGAAGGAGTTGAACAGGCATTGGCCGTCTGCGCAGCGATGCCAATAGCCAGTACCCGCAAATCAAAACCAGGGCAATGAGGCCGCACTGCTCTGTCCCCGCCCCAGACAGGAACGCACACAGGCACAGGCCGACTGTTCCCCATACAGGAAGCTTTCTCTCCAAAGCACGCCCCATCCCCCACAGCACCATCAGCGGAAACAGAATTGGAAAAGCGTAATTGAAGTAGGCGGATATCCAGTAGAGGGACATACGCAGGTATTGGATCTCACTGCCCAGCAAGGACAGCAATCCCAGGCCGGAGGCCAGCAAGAGCGTACCTCCACCCAGCTTTTTATCCTGTATCCGCAATCCCAGCAAGAAAATAGCAGCGGTGAGCACAGGACTGAGGACGGCAAACAGTTTGATGTCCGTCAGCAAAAACAGACATACTAAAATGTGGACAAACATCCGCCCGTTATTGGTCTGATAGTGGTTTATCGTGTTGCGTATAAATTCTCTCAGACCACCTCGGAAAAAGGTGCCGTACCAGTAGTCGTCGGAGTATACCGTCATGTTCAGGTTCACCGCCAGATGCATCAGCATGGTGACGGCCAGCACTGCTCCACCCCACAGCCACGCCCGCTTTACCCATCCTTCGTTTCCATTAAGCCGTGTCATAACACACTTCCTTTCGCGGCCGGCGCTGTGCCGCCGCTGGAATTTCATAAAGTACACCATATCACATCAGCCGCCGCTTTTCAACGTTTTCCAGGCAGTTTTTTGGAATCGCTCCTGGTTTTTCTGTTGGATTTGTATCGCTGTTGTGATATGATCAACGTATAATACATTTCACGCGAAAGGGTGTGCCCAAAATTGGATAATTTTTCATTTTCTGTTTTTCGCAACGAAAATTTTCTGGACCTGCAGCTGTTCCAGTTCGGCTGGGAACAGTGCGCTCCGCTGCACTCCTTCGGCCCCTTTGTGCGCAACCACTTTTTGTTTCACTATGTCATCTCCGGCCGAGGATATTTGGATGCCGATGGCCCCGATGGCGTCACCCGGCGGTATAATCTGAAGCCGAACCAGGGTTTTCTTATCTGCCCGGGACTGGTGAACACCTATTTCGCCGACCAACATGATCCCTGGAAATACGTGTGGCTGGAATTCGACGGCCTGCGGGCGGCGCAGTACCTCAATGCGGCAGGGCTGAACGCCGCCCAGCCCATTTATCAGCCCAAAGCCTCCGCCATGGCGCAACCGGTGGAGGAGGCCATGCTGCACATTGCCAACCACACCAAGGCGTCCACCCTGAATCTCATCGGCCATCTGTGCCTGTTTCTGGACGCGCTGATCCAATCCTCCTCCACCCGCCAGGAAGTGTGGAGCGGACGGCTCCAGGATTTCTATATCCAGGAAGCCGTGGTCTTTATGGAGCGCAACTATCAGCGGGAACTGTCGGTGGAGGAGGTTGCGGACGCCTGTAAGTTAAACCGGAGCTATTTCAGCAAGCTGTTTAAAGAAAATATCGGCTGTCCGCCCCAGGAGTTTCTCATTCAGCTGCGCCTGTCCAAAGCGGCGGAACAGATGAAAAGCACAAAATCGCCGATCGGAGAGATCGCCGCCGCCTGCGGCTATCCCAACCAGCTTCATTTTTCGCGGGCGTTCAAAAAGCGCTACGGCCTCTCTCCCCGGGAGTGGAGAACGCAGAACAAAGGACGGCCGCCGCAGGGAACCGTCCGGTAACGCCTCAAAAACCAGGAAAACACAGCGGCCGGCCCATCCTCCTCCGGCAAGACACACAAACCTTTCTCAAACGCTCCACCACACCTCAATGGTGAACACCCCATCCCCCCACCGGGCGGCGGTGGTATGGCCCATCCGCTCCGCCAATGCCTTGACGATGGCCAATCCCAGCCCCGTACTCTGCCCTGTACGCATTTTATCGGCGGTGTAAAACCGCTCAAACACATGGGCGGCGTCTTCAGAGGTGAGGTCCTCCGCCCGGTTGGAAAAGGCGGATACAATGGCGCTTCCCTCCTGGTACAGCCGGATGGACAGGCTGTACTTCCCATGACGCAGGGCATTGGTGAGCAGATTGGAGAAAATTCGGGTCACCGCCCCGCTGTCCGCCCACACCGGAGGCAAATTGGAGTCGATAGCCACCTCCATTACCAACCCGCTCTCCTCAATCTGCTCGTAAGATGCCGCCAGCTGATCGGACAGCGCCCGGCCCAAGTCCACCTTCTCCCGTTCCAGGGGCAGCTCACCCCCCTCAATGCGGGACAGATCGTAAAAGGTCGCGATAAACACCTGAAGCGTCCGGGCCCTGGCCTCAATCACCGCCAGGTATTCCGTCCTTTTCTCCGGAGACAGCCCGTCCCCCTCCAACAGCTGTAAATAACCCAGGATAGAGGTCAACGGTGTGCGCAGGTCGTGGGACACATTGGCAATCTGCTGCCGCAGGGCCTGCTCCTTCCGACGGTACTGAGCACGCTCCTCCTGCCGCAGCTCTAAAAGCTGGTTGAGGCATACCAGCAGTTCCTCCGCCCCGGCGCTGGGGCATGGCAGGGCCAGCCGGGCGGTAGTCTCGTCCGCCATCTGCTCCCGCATCCTCCGCGCCGCGCGGCGCAGGCCTTTTTCCAGCGTAACCTGCCGCCCGATAAGAACGGCGCATACCAGCAGCAATACCAAAATAAGGACGTTTTTCACCGCAAGCCCCCCTTTCATCTGTCATATATAACCGAACACGATAAGAAACAGCACCGCGAGCAAACCAAGGAGGACCGTCTTGACATACCAGGGAGAGCGGCCTCCCCGCGAAAATCAAAAACCACCCCATCCGAATATGACCAGGTAGAGTAGCATCAGGAACACAAGCACAGGAATTTTCATAGGCTCCCCCTCCTTCAAAGCCGTCCAGCCGGACCATCTGGTCCGGCTGAATTCGGCTTATTTTTTTGGTTTCTGAAAGATCAGGCTGAGCCCGCCCGCCACCGCCGCCGCGAGGACGGCCCAAAGCATCCATTCCATGCGTTTTCTCCGTTTCATGGTTAATTGATCTCCTTCTTTTTAAATCCGTATAGGCCCACAGCGGTGCAGACAGCCACCCAGAAGGCCCCTACCAGCCACGCCTGCCCCAGATAGACCGGGTCGCCCACCACAGCTTTGGCCCCGCTCAGCATACGTACGGGGAAGTATTGGACCACCTCCAGCAGCAGACGCCCAACTCCGTCCCCAACGAGCAGGCCCGCCACATCCAAAATGGTCTCCAGCACAAACATGATGCCCACATAGAGGAAGGATGACGCCATCTCCCCGTTCACCAGAAACAGACACATGCACAGCGCCGCCTGAGCGCCGATCCACAGCGGCAGCCCCGCCGCCAGAAAGTAGCCCACAATGGTCATGGCGTCCACGGCAGAGTAAAATCCCGCAGAGGATTCCATGGGCAGGCAAACGGCGCACAGCCCCAGGAAAAAGGCCATCATGACCACCAGATACACAATAGACAGCAGGGTTTGCGCCAGGAATTTGCCAAGGTAAATCTGGGTGCGGCTCAGGCCGAAGGACACCTCGTTTTTCAGCGTGGAGTTCTTGTACTGGCCCGCGAACACGATGTCCCCGGTAAGCAGGCAGATGCAAAAGCCGATGAACCCCATCTCCACAATGGTGACGACGGCCCCGCCGAAGGGGGTGGCCATGGAATGGGAGTTGTGGAAAGAGAACATGGACGCGTAAAGGGCTTCCAGCGCCAGCATGACGGCCAGGGTGATATAGGTATAAGGCCGGTGAAGCAGTTTGTATATCTCAGCGCGGATGTAATTAAGCATGGCGTCCACCTCCGATCAGGTTGAGGAAATACGCTTCCAAATCCGCGCCCTTCTGCTCCATGGCCAGCAGGGCCACCCCGTTGTGGGCCAGGGCGTAGGAGGCCCGCTTGGGGTCGTCCAGGCAGTCGTAGAGCTGGACCACATTGCCGGGCAGGACCTCAAACTTGTCGGTGCCCAGCTGGGTCTGAAGGACGGCGGCGGCACGGGCCGCGTCGTCTACCTCCAGCCGCAGGCAGGTGCGGCACTTGTCGTGGAGGGCCTCGGCGGAGATCTCCTCCAGAATCCTGCCCTGCTCCATGAAGCCGTACCGGGTGGCCACGTTGGACAGCTCAGACAGGATGTGACTGGAAATGAGGATGGTGGTCTCCCGCTCCTGGTTGAGGGAGCGCAGAATCTGCCGGAACTCCGCCACCCCCTCCGGGTCCAGCCCGTTGATGGGCTCGTCCAGGATCAGCAGGTCCGGGTGGTTCATCAGGGCCAGGGCCAGCCCCAGCCGCTGCTTCATGCCCAGGGAGAAGGATTTGAACTTCTTCTTGCCCGTGTCCGCCAGGTCCACCTGCTCCAGCACCTCATCCACCGTCTGTTTCCCGGGGATGCCACGCTGGAGGCGGTAGTACTCCAGGTTCTCCCGGGCGGTGAGGAAGGGGGAAAAGGAGGGGATCTCGATCATGGCCCCGGCGCGGGAGCGCTGGAGGCGCATCTCTTTCCCCGACGCGCCGAACAGCTCCATCTCGCCCCCGGTGGGGGCGGACTGGCCGGTGAACAGGCGCATGAGGGTGGTCTTGCCCGCCCCGTTGCGCCCCACCAGGCCGTAGACGTCCCCCCGGCGCACCTGCATATTCACCCCGTCCAGAGCCATACAAGCGCCATAGGCTTTTTTCAACCCGTATGCGGCTATGACAGCTGAGTTGTCACTCATAGCGTTTCCGCCTTTCTGTTTGGATTGTCTGTATCATAGCGCGCAAAGGCCAAAACTCCTCAAAGGAAGTCTAAAGAAATCCTAAATATTAAATATCAGCGAGTTTAAATCCTATTCCCCACACCGTCTTGATATAGCTCCTCGACCGGTCCGCTTTCGCCAGCTTGGAGCGCAGGTTGCTCACGTGGACATTCACCGTGTTCTCGTCCCCCAAAAAATCCTCCCCCCACACCGCCTCGTAGATCTGGGCCCGGGAGAAGGCCCGGCGGGGGTTTTCCATCAGCAGGGCCAGGATGTCGAATTCCCGGCCGGTGAGGGCCAGCTCCTCCCCGTTCAGGCTGGCGGTGTGGCTGTCCCGGTCCAGGGTGAGGGCGCCCACGGACAGCACGTCCGCCTTAGGGGCCGCGAACTGGCGGCTGCGGCGCAGCTGGGCCTCCACCCTGGCCAGCACCTCGGCGTTGTCAAAGGGCTTGGGGATGAAGTCGTCCGCCCCCAGCTTGAGCACGTTCACCCGGTCCGACACCCCCACCTTGGCGGAGGCCACAATGATGGGCATGGTCTTGCCCCGGCGGATACGGGCGATGAGCTCCTCCCCCGTCACCCCGGGGAGCATCAGGTCCAGCACAATCAGGTCATAGTCGTATTTTTCCGCCCACAGCAGGGCCTCGCTGCCGGAAAAGGCGGCCCGGCAGCTGTACCCCGCACCCTCCAAAATAGTGCACAGCAGGCGGTTGATGTCGGTGTCGTCCTCCACGACCAAGATGTTGGCGGCCTCCACAGCAATACCCCCTCTTATTGTTGTTCATCTTTTTCTTGAAAGAAAAAGGATCAAAAAGGATTTTGGCTCACCATAGTATAACACAAACGCCCCCGGCGTTTCCAGACGCCGGGGGCATACTTTAGCCTTTTTTAAGATTTCAGCCGGTGATGGTGGGGGCCTGGTTGGTGAACTTCTGCTCCGCCTGGGCGATCATCTGGGGCTGAGCCTGTTCCACCTTGTACCAGCCTTTCTGCTTGGCGGTCTCAAACAATTGGGTCTGCGTCTTATGCCCCTGGGTCAGCAGATCGACAAAGGCGTCCCGCAGCCGCACGTTGGTGCACTCAGAGGCAAACAGGTTGTAATTGGTGCTCATCTTCTTCTCGGTAAGCAGCAGGTCGGTGATGATCTCGTTTTCCTTCATGGTCCCTTCTCCTTACTTCAAGAAGCCCAGCAGCGTGTCATAGTTCTGCTTGTGCTGGGCGGCATATTGGTTGTAGGCGTTTTTCAGCTCGCTCTCCTGAGTGGCCTGGGCGGCGTCCTGATACTTGCAGCACAGCATCCGCTCAAAGCCAAGCTGGTCCTCTAACGCGGACAGCTCTTTGGCGCTTAGGTTCGGCATGGGTAAGTCCCTCCTTTACATTGGTGCCATTAGTATGACCCCTGCCGGGAAAAATATACAAAAAATCCCGCGTCTGACGCAGACGCGGGATTTCGGGAATTACTTCTTTTTCAGCTTCAAAACATCCTTGTAGAAGGCGTCCAGCTCCTTCTTGGTCTTGAAGGTGGCCATATACATTTGGTTGCCCATGGCGTCGGCCAGCACGTCGGGGATGCGGTCCACCATCTTCAGGTTTTTGCTGTACTTGGCCAGCACGTCCACATGGAGCATGGCGAAGGGCTTGCCGTCCCGGCGCCCCGCGTAGGCGCAGAAGAAATGCTCCCCGGGCTCCAAAGTGGAGTGGTCAAAGGCGATCATATCCGCCCAGATCTTATACACATTGGTGGAGTTGGCGTAGTTCATCATGTCCGGGCTGAACCCGCCGCAGGGGCGCATGTTCACCTCCAGAGCCACCACATCCCCCTTCTTTCCCATCCCCTCCTGGTCCTGAGTGAGGCGGAAGAACTCAAAGTGGACAAACCGGCTCTTGACGCCGAAGCTCTTCACCGTGGCCCGGCCCGCCTTCCTGGTGTCGGCGGGGAGGTCCTTGACGATGTAATAGATGGAATTGTCCTCCTCATTGACGATATCCATGATGGACATGGGGGTGACATTGCCCGTCTCAAAAATAGGCTCCCCCTTGGAGTCGATGATGGCGTCGTAGGAGTTGACCTCGGCGTGGATGAACTCCTCCATGATGTACGTGACGTTGGGGTCCTTGCCGGACAGGAACTTCCGGAGGTCCTCCGGGCTGGACAGCTTGTGGGTGTCGGAGGCGCCCACGCCGTTGTCCGGCTTCACCACTACCGGCCACCCCACCTCCTTGACAAAGGCCAGACAGCCCTTCTCGTCATCCACCAGATGGTAACGGGCGGTGGGGATGCCCGCCTGCTGGTAGAACGCCTTCATCCCGGACTTGAACTTGATGCGGGGAATATCCTCGTTCTGGAAGCCGGAGGTGATGTGGAAATCGGTGCGCAGCCGGGCGTCCCGCTCCAGCCAGTACTCGTTGTTGGACTCCAGCCAGTCAATCCGACCGTGCTTAAAGATGAAGTAGGCCACCGCCCGGTACACCTCGTCGTAGTTCTCCAGGCTGCCCACCCGGTAATACTCGTTGAGGCTGTCCCGCAGCTCGTTTGTGAGCTCGTCGTAGGGCGCGTCGCCGATACCCAGCACGTTCATGCCATTGTTCTTCAGCTCCCGGCAGAACTGCCAGTAGTTTGTGGGAAAATTGGGGGAAATGAAGATCACGTTTTTCATAGGGGTCCCTCTCTCTTTTTATAAAGTTCTTTTCGCCTGCTTTATCTTGCCAGAAAAAGCAGGTCAGGCCTGGTCCAGCAAGTAGGGCACGAAATAGGCCACCTGCTTGTACCACCAGTCCCAGTCGTGGGCCACGTCCCAGCCCCACACATCCACCCAGAGGTGGATGTCCTTCTCCCGGAAGATGTCCGCCAGCCACAAGGTGGTGCCGGGGATTTCCCAGGGGCCCCGGCCCACGCAGATAACCCCCTTCTTCTGGTTGTAGAGCTGGATGAAGGGGTGGTCCTTGGGCATGTTGGCCAGATAGTGCACTGGGGAGTTGCGGTACACCACCTCGTCCATGTAGCCGTCAAAGCCGTACTCCGCGCCGTAGATGCCGCTGAGGGCCAGCACACGGTCAAACAGGTCCGGGCGGCGGAAGAACAGGTTGGCGGCGTGGGTGGCCCCCAGGGAGCACCCGAACACCATCACTCCGGGCTCCCCCGTCCAGCCGTTGCGCTGGTTCACCATGGAGCGCATGAAGGGCACGAACTCGTCGGTGATATAGGCAAGCCACTGCTCATAGCGCCGGATGCGCCAATAGGGGTCGTCCTGCTTGTTGGACCAGCTCTCCGCATCCATGGTGTCGATGGAAAACACCATCACCTGCCCCGACTCGATCCAGGGCGCCCAGGCGTCGGTCATCTTGAAGTTCTCGAAGTCGAAGAACCGGCCGTCCTGGCAGGGGACGAACAGCACCGGCCGCCCCCCGTGGCCGTAGACCTTGCACTCCATGTCCCGGCCCAGGGCAGGGCTGTAGTCCTTAAAATACTGCGTCTCCATAAAAAGTCCCTCCGTCGGCCTTCCCACCCCCCGGGCGGAAAGCGCTTATTGTTCTCTGCCGCAGAGCAGAAAGCTTTATTTATTCCGCCCCGCAGGGGCGGGATAACATCGTTACCCCTCCCTGCCGTAGAGCAGGGTGTTCATGAAAAACGGGATCTGCCGCTCCCAGCTGGCCTCGCTGTGGTCGCCGCCGGGGACGATGCGGAAGTCCAGCAGCACCCGCCGGTCCAGCAGTCCCGCCGCCGCCCGGCCCAGCAGCTTAAAGGTCTGGGTGTGGTTGCCGATCTCGCGGGAGCCGTAGTCCATGTATAAAACGGTGCCCGGCGAGATGCGGGCGGTGCGGATGAGCGTCTCCACCTTCCCCGGCGCCACCCACAGGGAGGGCGACAGCGCCGCCCCCCGGGAAAAATAGCGGTTGTACTCCATCACGGCGTACAGGGTCATCAGCCCGCCCATGGAGCTGCCGGCAATGAAGGTGTGCTCCCGGCCCGGCTGGGTGGGGAACTCTCGGTCGATCTCGGACTTGAAGTCGTGGACCAGCCACTCCATGGTGGTTTTTCCCCGGCCCACCACCCGGCCGATGCCGCCGTTGTAGAAGGACCAGGGGGAGTATTCGCTCAGCCGCCCGTTGTCCGGATGGTGGTTGCACTCCACGGCGGCCACGATGAGCTGGGTCTGGGTAGCGTCCAGGTACTCCCCCATCCCCCAGCTCTTGCCATAGGTGGCGTCCTCGTCAAAAAACACGTTGTGCCCGTCAAACATGTAGAGCACGGGATAGCGCAGGTCCGGGTCCATCTCCCAGGAGTCCGGGAGGTAGATATAGGCCCGGCGGGGTTCGTCCCCGGTGAGCTCAGGTATGGTGATATTCCAGCTGTCAATCATGATCCAGGGTCCTTTCCCGCTTCACAGCGATATGTGTTATAGCATAGTTTAGCACAGTGCTGTGCAAAATGCAATCCACGGATTTCCCTATCTTCCCCTCCCCCGCCCCGCCGTTATGGCGCATTTTCACAGATATTTTCCCCTTCGCTCTTGACGCAGTGGCGCTCCTGTGCTAAAATACCCCTTGTTGCGGCCCCGTCCCATGCTGGTATAGCTCAGTTGGTAGAGCAGCTGATTCGTAATCAGCAGGTCACTGGTTGTCCGTAAGGTAACTCTTTTCAAATCCACCCTTTCGTGGTAAACTTACAAATAGGATCTGTCGGAGTGTAGATTCTCATATTTGTGCTGGCATAGCTCAGTTGGTAGAGCAGCTGATTCGTAATCAGCAGGTCGGGTGTTCAAGTCACCTTGCCAGCTCCAAAAAACTCCGAGTAGATGATCTACTCGGAGTTTTTTCATACCTATCTGGAGGTTTTGAACATGAGTGGAAAAGAAACCCGCGCACTACAGGACGCGCTTGCCTCCACCCGTATGGAGGGCTTCGAGGTGACCGAGCAGACAGAACAGGATTGCCTCCGCCTTATGAACGGCGAAATTTCTGTCTCTGAATTGGTCCGTGAAATACTGTCCCGCCCGGAAAAGGCGGTGTGATATGGCGTACAGCATCAATCCGATTTCCGCCAACTGCTACCCCGGCACAACGGTGTTAATCAACAAATTTGACATCCGGGATGAAACCAAACTCAGTGAAGTGGAAACCGTTCTGGTATCTGCCCGCAGTGCAGAGTGGACAGAGCATCCACAGGTTGATACATTTGACTTCGTACACTACAAAGCCATCCATTACTTTTTGTTCTCTGACCTCTACGATTGGGCCGGACAGATACGCGCAGTGAATATGAGCAAAAAAGGTACTCGTTTTTGCCCAGTTGGTGAAATTGAAGCACGGGCAGAAGCAATTTTTGGGCGGCTGAAGGCCCGCAATTTCTATCGTGGTCTCCCCTGCCATGAATTTGTGGAGGAAATCGCTGACTTCTACTGTGCCACCAATGAGTTACACCCTTTCCGCGAAGGCAACGGGAGGGCACAGCGGGCGTTCCTCGCCCAGTTGATCCGCAGCGCGGGCTATGACATCAACTGGGCTGACGTGGATGGGGACCTGTTGATGATTGCAACGATCCAGGCGGCGCAGGGTGTAACAGACCTGCTGCGGCAGATTTTCCACGACAGCATTAAAGGCAAATAATCATTTACCGTAGAGATAGAAAGGAAGCACTCGACATGATAACAGGCGAACTGAAAAATAGGATCAACAACCTTTGGGAGATTTTCTGGACCGGCGGCATCACTAACCCCTTGGATGTGGTGGAGCAGATGACTTACCTCATGTTCATCCACGACCTGGACGAGACGGACAACCTCCGCGCTCGTGAGGCCGCCATGCTGGGGCTGGACCATCAGAGCATTTTCGCGGAAGAAGTGCGCATCGGTGTGCGCACCGTCCCCGGAGACCAACTCAAGTGGTCGGTATTCCACGGCTTCCCGGCTGAGAAAATGTATGCCGTCATGCAGGAGCAGGTGTTCCCCTTCATCAAAAACCTCCACGGGGACAAGGCCAGCGCCTACGCCAAATACATGGACGACGCTATTTTCAAGATCCCCACGCCGCTGATGCTGGACAAGGTGGTCACGGCGCTGGACGGCATCTATGAGCAGATGGCCCAGGTCCGTGACGGCGACGTCCGGGGCGACGTGTACGAGTTCCTGCTGTCCAAGATTGCCACCGCCGGGGTCAACGGACAGTTCCGCACGCCCCGGCACATCATCAAAATGATGGTGGAGCTGATGGCCCCCGGCCCGGATGAGGTGATCTGCGAAAACTGCACTGCGTCTTTGATACGGGTAGCGGCAGCATAATGGAGAGGGCTCGTTTTTGGGGCTCGGAGGGCTCGTTCGAGCCTTCATGTGAAGTCGAGCATGGACTCGGTCACCTTTTTGCTTTGATTGTTGACAAGTCAACTAGTTTAAATAGGAGGATGTTTATGGATCAGGCGGGGACATACATATCCGTATTAATGAGGCAACTGAATTTATTCTTCAGCCATGAACTGTCCGAGGTGGAGATTACAGCCTCAGAGTTGATGTATCTTTCTCAGTTATACAGCACAGATGGACTTACGCAGGAAGAGATGTCGATGGAGATCTCAGTAGACAAGGCGGCTACCACACGAACGATACAGGGCATGGAGAAGAAGGGTCTGATTTGCAGAGAGGCACACGAGGAAGATCGTCGCTCCAAGCGCGTGTATCTTACTGACAAATCAAAAAAACTTGAACCGCATATCCGTGAGCTTCAGCAGGAGTGGGTCAGGTTCCTCACTCAGGATATGACAGAGTTTGAGGTAGAGGTTTTTGCCAGACAATTAAGGCGGATGGCAAACAGAGCCAGAGAAATCAATGCATAGGAGGCGTTTAGTGTGAAAGATTCCCAGATCAGAGGGGCACCAGCGGAAGGCGCAAAAAGTCAGCCCCGAAAAGCAGGAAATTTTTGGGGCAAATAGTAGGATGTCAGAAACGGCTAACTCACGTTAAGCCCCTGCGATTCAAGAATCCGGACAGCCTGTTTCACAGCCTTTTGAAGCTGCTGCTCTTTGAGATGCTGGGGCATATCAACCTTGAACAAATCAACAGGATTCCAAATTTCCCCAGTGGAGAGCATGGAGTAAATGGCGGTCAAAATCATTCTGGCAATAGCAATAATAGTGTTTTCATTGGCAATACCTCAAATGGAGTGGCAGCAGGGTTGGTGCCGCCACTCCGGGTGCGATGGTTATTCTTCTTCGAGCTGCTTCATGCGCTTCTCGTGGTATTCCTTGTCGCGCTGGGCACGCTCTTTCTCAAGCTGCTGGCGCTCGACCTCCCACTCCGCGTTGCGCTTGTCCCGCTTGCGGTCATCGATAACGTCGATGATGGACCGGACAATCCAGAACACCGCCAGAAGCAGGTAGAGGAAAAGAAGAAGGATGCAGAGAATCGTGGTTGCGTTCATCTTCGGCACCTCCTTAAGACAGAAAGTCATCGTCCGCATCGGTAGCGAAGTCAGACGCAGCGCTGGCCTTGCCGCCGAGAGGCTCGCCGTCGCGGATCTTCTGCAGGTTGTTCAAGCCGCAGGCGATGCCCTTGTTGCCGCTCGAGTTGAAGGCATAGAAGCTGATGCTGGCGCGGCCATAGACACCGGAATAGACCTCGGAGTGGGACAGGATTGGGTTGCAGTCAGCATCCACGATACCCGGCGCGGTAGCGGAGTTGGCATTGATGAAGTAGGCGTTCGCGTAGGCTGGATCATCCGGCCTTTCGGTGTCGCCATCCCTGAACGGCGTCTTGATCGCAGTCAGAGGCGGGACGGAGCGACCGTTGCCCTTGAGTTTTGCCTGACCCTCTTCGTAGGCCGCCTGAATGGCAGCCTTGATCTTCTCAACCGTCACGGTGTCGGACTTCGGCACGATCAGGCTGACAGAGAACTTCGGGGTGCCGCCGTTGATGGACTTGGCCTCCCAGACGTTGGCATAGGACCAGAGGGTGTCCTTGCCGGTGATAACCTTCAGCGGGTTTGCGAGCTTAGCATTGTTTGACATATCAGTTTTCCTCCTTAAAATCGTCAAGAATGGTTGTCATTGCCGGACGTTTATCGCTCTCCGGCACGAGCGTCGGTTTGCCTTGCGGCTTGGTGATCAGGCCGCCAAGGATATCGTTGAACTGTTTCCTTCCAAGAAGCGTGGTCATGGCTGTGACTCCGAGAAGTTTGGGTTCGTCATACGGGTCATACCCGGCTGCCTTGACGGCGGCAACCACAGCGTTCTCATCGGTGTACCTGCGGTTGGCACGGCCCTCGACCGGCTTATAGCCGGACCAGTGCTTGCCGCTGATGGCGGCCTGCAACGCGTAGTCCTTGATGTCGGAAGCCCAATCCATCAGGCTGACCAGCTTGCCCAGAATCTCCTCGACCTCTTCGTCGGTCAGGAGCGGCGGCTGCCGGAATTCATATCGGGCAAGCTCCATGTTGGCTCTGGCGCGTTCCCGGCAGTCGGCCTTGGCCTTGCAGAATTGGCACCATTCGCCACAGTGGTATTCACCGTCACCGGCGAAGGCGAGCTCTGCTGTCGGGACCAGCACAGTCTCGGCCCAATCCAGCAGCTCCTGTCGGGAGAGGGTAAAAGTGCTGACGTTGGCACGGCGCGGCTGGTAGATCGTCATGCTGACGGTATCGATGTCGTAGAGACAGTCGAAGATTTCCAATGCGCCGAGCGCGTAGAGCTTCATCTGCGGGGTGTCCTCGGCCTCGACCAGCACACTGCGACCATATTTGAAGTCGACGATGTGGAGCGTGCCGTCTGCAATCAGGACACAGTCGCCGGTGCCGAAACCGGCCTGCACGTACTTGGAGTAGTCGAGCCGCTGCTCGATCAGGATCACAGGGTCGCTGCAGGTCTTCTTGGCCTCGGCCACCAGCTCCATCACGAAGGCGGCGTACCCGTCAGCGGCCTCATCCATCTCGGCGTCGTACCAGGTCAGGTCCTCGGTCGGGTCCTTGGCCTCCATGCCCAGCGCCTTCCTGAGCTTGAACTCATAAAGGGAGTGGGTATCGGAGCCTTCAGCGGCGAAGTTACTGCCTTTGTCGTCGTAGCCCTCACAGAGCCTTGCCGAGGGTGGGCAGTTCAGCCACCGGTGGGATGAGGATGCGGAGAGGAGTGCGTGATTACCCATTGCTCAGGCCCTCTACATCCTTGATCAGCACCTTGTAGTGCTTGGCGTCCACTTCGGACAGCTTGCTGGCTCCGTACTTCTGCAGCAGCTCCCGGATCTGGGCGGTGAAGCCCTCGCGGGACTTGTCGGCCAGAATGGCGCGGACGTCTTCAAAGACGAGCACCGGTTCCGACTCCTTGGTGGGTGCGGCGCTGGTCTCTGCCTCCGGCTCCGCGTTGCCGCTGAAGGCATCGGTCAGCCAGTTGGCGATGCCATTAATAGTGGCAGCAGCACCTCTGAGCTCTTCGATGGCCTGCGCCATATCGCTCATTTTGCTCATGTGTTTTTCCTCCTTCCTCGGATTGTCGTTGTGCGGCAAGGACAGAGAGCTTCCTCGCCAGCCTTGCGGATACGCGGCTGATGGCGATCAGCACCTCGACGATTTCCTCATCCGCAGGGCTCTTGTTGCGTGTTTCGAGCATGTCGGTTACCTCCAATCTGGAGCGTTTCGTTTTGTGCTCCTTACACTTCCCACTGGAGGCGAGAGAGACGTTTTGACGAAGAAGGGAGAGACTTTTTTATAAAAATCTCCGGCCACCGTTATGGCAGCCGGAGCGGGTGCCTATAAGATAAGGTTAGAAGTGGTCAGGATAATCTTCCACGAGACGCTCATTCGTTTTCTTGAGCCGGGAAAGGAATGTAGTCCGCTTGATGCCGATCACCTTGGCGATAGCTTCATCTGAAAGACCCTTCTGGCGGAGTTTCCCAATCTCGACGGCCTCCGGCATGAGCTCACCGAGCTTTTTGAAGAGCTCGTCCAATTCGGCCTTGTCGCAGACGGCGCTCTCAAAAAGGGAGTCCGGGTCAGCGACGACGTCGTGAAGGGACATTTCGTCTCCGTCACCGGTCTCAAACGGCGCGTCCAGCGAGACGATGTTGCCGGGAGTGCAGCGGAATTCGCAGTCGTCGCACATGCCGTCACAAAGCCACCACTTTTTTCTGGGGCACTTGCAGAATCTGAGCTCCTGCTGCTTCTTACGGATGCGGGTACGCCACTGGTCAAACTCGGCGTGCTGTTCCGGTGAGACCTCGAGCCACGTCTTGGTCTGCTTGTCAAAAATACGCTTAGGTTTACTTTGCTTTACACTGTTTTGCACGGAATTTCCTCCATTCGATTTGGAATGGAAGAAATCTCATGGTCAGCCGCCGGAAGGCAATACGAAACTAACCGCAGTCCCGACGGAGATTCCTCCATTCCGGATTGCAGCTATCCCTACTCAACGGGCAGCTGACGATATTAAATTGACCGTTTCATACTGTGAGCTCTCGGTGATCAGTCGAGCGGTATTCACGGCGTGGAGCATGTCCACGTTGGAGATTATTGCATATTTCAGCTTCAAAACCTCGGACACAGCCATGTCCGTTTTCATAGAAAAAACAAGCGATTTTTCGAGTTCCTTTACGTTGGATTGCGTCCGCCATAAAGAAAAAGGCCCGGACACATACATATCCGGGCAACAGAAAAATGTCCAAAAAGTTTCCGAGCTAAGAAATAGGTGTTAAATATGCACAAATATCAGGAAACATATTGTAATTAAGGTCAAACTTGAGTATAATATAGATTAGTATTTTAGAAGTTGCTGTTATCACGCACTCAGATATGAGGTGAAGGCATGAAAGAGCTTGCAAATACGAACACAAATACAAACGATAATTGGATCAATGTCGAAGAGGCAGCGGAGTATCTTGGCATCAAACCGGTCACCCTTCGCGGGTGGCTCCGTAGTAACAAAGGCGTTCCAGCAAACAAAATCGGAAAGCAGTGGAAATTCAAACGTTCTGAACTTGATGCGTGGGTGAAGAGCGGGAAAAGCGCTATTGAATGATCCCGGCTGCATACATCTTTTAGAAGAGGAGTAAAGAACGATGGCTGTCAAAAAGACACAACTCTACAAATCATTATGGGATAGCTGTGATGAACTACGAGGTGGAATGGATGCGTCACAGTATAAGGATTATATTCTGACGCTGCTGTTCATGAAATATGTCACCGATAAGTTCAAGGGACAGCCATACAGTGATCTGCAGGTATTTGATAAGGCTCATGATCCCAATCCCGATCCGGAGAAAAGAACAGGATGTTCATTCGACGACTTTGTTGCTTTGAAGAACAACAAGAACATTGGCGATGGCATGGATAAGATTATCGCTCGTCTGGCCGAAGTTAATGAAAGCCTGAAGGGTGTTATTGACATTGCACATTTTAACGATGAGCAGAAAATCGGTGTGGGACAGGAAATGGTGGACAAGCTGACGAAGCTGATTGCCATCTTCCAGCGCCCGGAGCTGAATTTCACTCATAACCGCGCTGAGGGTGACGATATCATCGGCGATGCTTACGAATACTTGATGCGTAATTTCGCCAGTGAGAGTGGCAAAAGCAAGGGACAATTCTATACACCTGCAGAGGTATCTCGCATCCTCTCCAAAGTGATCGGCATCGACAGGTGCAAGAGCCATGATGCCTCCATATGTGACCCTGCATGCGGTTCTGGCTCACTACTCATCCGGGCCACGGCAGAAGCGCCGTTTGATATTGATGCATGCGGTCAGGAAAAGGATGGTTCCACTGCTGGCCTTGCCAAAATGAATGCCGTCCTCCATAACAAATCGTGGATTACAGTCCGCTCTGGGAACACCTTCTCCCAGCCGAGATTCCTTGATGATAAAGACCCGTCACAGCTCCGGCGTTTCGATTATGTTGTCGCCAATCCGCCATTCTCCATGAAGAACTGGACTGACGGCTTACAGGAGTATGATCGTTTCTCTGGGTATGATGATAGGCCGCCGGAGAAGAACGGTGACTATGCTTGGCTGCTCCATATTCTGAAGATACTGAAGCACAACGGGAAAGCTGCCGTCATTCTTCCACACGGTGTCCTATTCAGAGGAAACGCTGAGGAAACAATCCGGCGCAAAATCGTGGATAAGGGCTGGATCAAGGGCATCATCAGCTTGCCTGCAAACCTTTTCTACGGTACCGGTATCGCAGCCTGCATCCTTATTATCGACAAGGAAGGTGCTGCCAACCGTCAGGGCATCTTTATGATTGACGCCAGCCACGGCTATGTGAAGGACGGCAACAAGAATAGGCTCCGGGAGCAGGACGTTTATCGCATCGTCACGACTTTTAACGAACAGATTACCGACGATCCGAAATATGCCCGCTTTGTACCCAACAGTGAGATCAAAAATAAGCGGAATGCCTACAACCTCAATATCACGAGATACATTGACTCCTCTGATAAGGAAGACATTCAGGATATCGATGCCCACATCCATGGCGGTATTCCGGCAGCGGATATTGACGGGCTCAGCAAGTATTGGGAAGTGTTCACAGGCTTGCGGGAGTCCCTGTTTGCAGAGATGCGTCCCGGCTTCTATAAGCTGATTGCTGACAAGGACGAGATCCGGCGCGTGGTATACAACAATGAGGCCTTTGCTGCATATGGAGATTTGGTGGATGAGGCATTCGAGTCGTGGAAGGAGTATGCCTACCCACACTTGATCAGCATCGATGAAACGCTCGAAGTGAAGATGCTGGTGGCTGACCTTGCCTATCAGCTGATTACTCGCTTTGAGCCTCTTCACCTGTTGGATAAGTACGACGTTTATCAGGTACTGTTGGCCTATTGGGAAGATACCATGAACGATGACGTGTCCATGATCGCCACGGATGAGAAGGGCTATGCACTGGCGCGTGAGACCGAGAATATCATGGGTGAGTACACCTCTGGTAAAAAGAAGGGACAGGAAAAGGTCATCGGCTGGGAAGGCCGCCTTATTCCGAAGTCCCTCATTGCCGATTACTTTTTTGCCGAGGAGCGGGACGCTATTTCCACTGCCGAAGATGTCATTGCTCAAACAGAGGCGGAACTGACAGAGCTGATCGAGAACGCCGAGGAGGATTCACTGCTTAATGAGCTTGCTGAAGACGGAAAGATTAAGAAAAAAGATGTCGATGACAAGCTAACCGAGATCCACTCGAAAGTGACATCTCCTGCCATTGAGGCTCTCCAGAAAATGCTGGAGGTCTGGCCGACCATCACAAAGAAGAAGGACTACACCATATATGTTGATAATTATCCTTTGTGCGTAGAGGCTTATACGGAGAAAGGCACTATTTCTAAGACCTCGATTATATACGCCATCAAGCTCCTGCAGTCCAAGGCACCGGTGCCGGAAGCCTATCGTGATGATGTACCCATGCTTGAAAAAGCAGTGGAGCTGATGGACAAGATCAGTGAATATACCAGCCTCGTGAAAGGCATGAATGATGCTCTGGATAAGAAGTGCCGGGATCAATATGAGAAGCTTACTGATGAGGAAGTCATAGATTTGTTAGTCAGCCGGAAATGGTTCAACAGTGTCTTTAATGGCATTGATGGATTGTACACGGCATTGTCTCACTATTTGGCGAGCCGGGTCATAACGCTGGTGGAGCGATATGAAAAAACGCTGCCACAGCTCTCTCACGATGTGAGCAACTTGGAAGCGAAAGTGAAGTCGCATCTGGAAAGGATGGGATTCACATGGGAGACATAAAACGAATTAATACGGAAGCAGGCATGATTCCAGAAGATTGGGAAATCAGTACTTTGGGTGATGCTTTTACGAGGGTTGATGCCGGGGTCAGTGTGAATTCAGATGAACGATTGGCATCGGAGTTTTATGTGCTAAAAACATCTGCAGTTCATGATGGTATCGTTGATGTAGAGGAATCCAAGCCAGTTGTCACATCGGATTATCATAGGCTGAAGTGTCCTTTGCAAAAAGGTAGCATTGTCATCAGTCGTATGAATACTCCTGAGCTTGTAGGCGCAGTTGGATATAACGAGGCGGATCATAAGGATGTCTTTCTTCCTGATAGACTATGGCAGATCACAGAAGGAAACGGTGCCGATTATAATTTCAGGTGGCTGAGTTACCTTCTGAATTTGCCAAGGTTCAGAGATGCAGTAAGGTCAACTGCAACTGGAACCAGCAACAGCATGAAGAACATTTCAAAGGAACGACTGAAAAGGGTATCCATTCCCAAGCCCACTTTAGAAGAACAAGGCACTATTTCCAGTTTGTTGTCTGATGTGGATCTGCTAATTGCGAAGTTGGAAGATCTTCTGAAAAAGAAAAGAAATATTCGAAAAGGTGCACTTCAGATGCTTTTGTCTGGAAAGAAACGTCTATCTGGATATGGTAGCGATTGGACAGAAATCCACATAAGAGAATGTGGCAACTTTGTAAATGGGAGTACATTTCCATTGAAGTATCAGGGTGAAACCTCTGGGAAATATCCTTTTTTTAAGGTATCTGACCTCAGTCATCCTTCGAATGAGTTTGTGTTAAGAAGGGCAAACAACTATATTGGCCAAGAAACTGCCGAGAAATTGTCATGTAGCATTGTTCCTCCAAAGGCAGTTGTATTTGCCAAGATTGGTGCAGCGATCTTCTTGGAGCGGAAAAGAATTACTTGTTCGAATTGCTGTATCGACAATAACATGATGGCGTTTTTGGCATATCCAGCATATTCTGAACAATACATATGGTTTGCCTTTCAGACGATTTCTTTAGGGAGTCTTGTTGAAATTACCGCATTGCCCAGTTTGAACAAGAAGGCAATTGGAGAGGTAAGAATTAGTATACCCAAAGATATTAAGGAACAACAAGCAATTGCAGAAGTGCTAATGGATATGGATTCAGAAATTGAAGATATTCAGTTAAAGCTCGAAAAATATAAATGCTTGAGAGCAGGTATGATGGACGAGCTTCTCACCGGGAAGATTCGATTAGTGTAAGGAGGAACCAAGGATGAGCATAGGCGAGCCTGAAAAGATTACCCAAACCAAGGTTATAGCCTTTTTCAAGGATCGTGACGTCTTAGACTATACCTATCTGGGAAATTTGGAAGATAAAGCGAATACGAATATCAAAGAGGATCTGCTTCGTGCTTATCTTCAGTCCTGCGGTTATTCGCAGGTGCTGATTGACGGCGCGGTGGCGCAATTGGTCAAGGCTGCCGGGGATATGACTCGTGGCATCTATGACGCCAATAAGACTGTATATTCTCTGATGAAGTACGGTGCCAAGGTCAAACCGGCACCGCTGGCCTCAGAGGAGACCGTGTTCTTCTATGATGCGGAGCACCCGACTAATAACCACTTTGCCATTGCCGAAGAAGTGACGGTCATCATGACGCAGGAGAAACGTCCTGACATTGTCATTTACCTGAATGGCATTGCCGTGGCGGTCATTGAGCTTAAGAAGAGTAGCGTGTCGGTGTCCACCGGCATACGTCAAAACCTGACCAACCAGAAGAACATGTTCATCCAACCCTTCTTTTCCACCATGCAGTTTTGTATGGCCGGAAACGAAACTGAAGGTCTGCGCTATGGCACGCTGCTGACGAAAGAAAAGTTCTACATGGAGTGGAAGCCGGACGGCTTCAAAGATCATGAGGATGAGCGCACCGCGACCGATGTCCGCATTGAAAAGGAGTGCGAGCAGATCGAGGGAAAACTCTTCAAGCAGCTTTATGCCATGTTTGATAAGGAGCGTTTCATCGACCTTATAGAGAACTTTGTAGTTTTCGACAAGGGAATCAAAAAGGTCTGCCGGTACAATCAGTATTACGGAATCAAGCGCGCCCAGATGCGCGTTGCCAAGGATAAGGGCGGTATCATCTGGCATACACAGGGCAGCGGCAAAACGATCACAATGGTCTGGCTTTCCAAGTGGCTGCTGGCGCATAGCTTTGGAGAGAATTGTCGTGTGCTGATCGTAACCGACCGTGATGAGCTGGATGAGCAGATTGAGAAAACCTTCAAAGGCGTCAATGAGGACAAGATTACTCGGACGACCAGCGGACAGGATCTGATCAACCGACTGAACAAGTATGACGATTGCCTGATGTGTTCCCTGATCCACAAGTTTGGCAGGCGCGGCGGTGAGGCAACCGAGGCCGATTATGACAAGTTCATCGAGGAAATTATGAAGAATCTCCCTGATGGCTTTGAAGCCAAGGGTAAGCTCTATGTTTTCGTTGATGAGTGCCACCGGACGCAATCTGGCAAACTGCATGGCGCAATGAAGGCCATCATGCCGAATGCGATCTTCATTGGCTTCACCGGGACTCCGCTGCTTAAGAAGGACAAGAAGACCAGCATCGAGGTGTTCGGTCCATATATCCATGCCTACAAATATGACGAGGCTGTCACTGATGGTGTCGTGTTGGATCTGCGGTATGAATACCGAGATATCCCACAAGACCTGTCGTCTCCTGACAAAGTTGACCTGTGGTTTGAAACGAAGACCAGAGGTCTGTCTCCTCGCGCCAAAGCAAAGCTCAAAGCGAAGTGGGCAACCATGCAGAAGATTTATAGCTCCCGCTCGCGTCTTGAGAAAATCGCATGGGATATCATTGAGGACTTCGATTTGAAGCCACGACTGATGGATGGCAACGGAAACGCTATCCTTGTGGCGGATGAAATCTATACCGCCTGCAAGTACTATGAAATTTTCCAGAGCCGTGGCTTCAAGAAGTGCGCGATCATATCTTCCTTTACACCCAATGCCGGTGACCTTCGTACCGATACGGTCAGTGACGAGGATGACACCGAGACCTTTGAGAAGTATGAGATCTATCTGAAGATGCTGGGGCTCGATCCTGAAAACCTCCCAGAGAAGCTCTCGATCCGAAAAAAAGTCGAGGAATTCGAGACTGAAGCCAAGCGGAAGTTTGTCGAAGAGCCTGCCAATATGAAGCTTCTGATTGTGGTGGACAAGCTCCTCACCGGTTTTGATGCACCACCTTGCACCTACTTGTACATAGATAAGGGCATGCAGGATCATGCACTGTTTCAGGCGATCTGCCGCGTCAATCGGCTGGACAATGACAGTGACAATAAGGATTTCGGTTACATCGTGGACTATAAGCAGCTCTTTGGTGACCTGAAGCACGCGATGGACGTTTATACTTCCGGCGCTTTCTCCGGGTACGATGAAGAAGACGTGGTCGGATTGATCAAGAATCGCAGCAAGGAAGCCATCAGCTATTTCCAAGACACGTTTGAGGAACTTGAGGAGCTGTGCGATGGCGTCGATGAGCCCAAGGGGGACATCGAATATCTGCATTACTTCTGTGGGGAGTCCATTGCCGATGAGGAGACGCAGGAAATTTATGCTCGTCTGCGCGAGAAGCTGTATAAGCTGGTCAGCCGTGTTGTACGTGCATTCGCCGAGGCCAAGCCATATCTGGTGGATGTTTGCACCGGAACTGAGATCAGTGCCTATGAGGAGAAGGTGCGCTTCTACATTGAGCTGAAACAGGCCATCGGAAACGATAGCGGCGACTTCCTTGATTATAAGGCTTATGAGCCGGATATGCGGAAACTCATTGATAACTACCTCGTGGCATCTGAGGCCGTGAAGATCGGTGAGTTTGATGATCTAACTCTGCTGGACTTTGTGCAGAACAAAGGAAAAACCCTTGAAGATGATGGAAAATCTGAAACTGCGAAAGCCGGTGCAGCGGAAGCGATTGAGAACAATATTCGCCGGAAGATTGTCGAGAAAGTCACTGTAAATCCGAAGTATTATGACAAGATGTCTGCCATTCTGGATAAGCTGATTGAAATGCGTAAACAGGGAGTTGATGAATACGCGGAGCTTCTGGCACTGTATATCAAGCTCGCCAAAAACGTGGATCATCCGGAAGAGAACGAGGAATACCCGGAGAGCATCCGCTCCAGCCGGGCGCTACAGGCTATCTATGACAATATCGGTGAGGATGAGGAACTGGCCATAAAAATCCATAAGGCTGTTTTGAAGAGTAAGATTGCCGGATTCCGTGGCGATGAGATCAAGGAACGGAAAATCAAACGTGAGCTGTTCCGCATCCTGAATGATCAGGCCGAGGTGGATCGTATTTTCAAGATCATCGAAAAGCAGGAGGAGTATTGATGCAGATTATCATATCGGGAATACCGATTGATGTGCAAAAAAAGAATATAAAAAACATGCATCTGTACGTTAAACCTCCGGATGGTCATGTTATTATTTCTGCACCTCAGACGATGGATGACAAGGCGATAGAAATATATGCCCGTACCAATCTGAGCTGGATTAAACAGCAGATTCAGCAGTTTCAGAATCAGCCGCGCAGCAGCAAACGGCAGTACGTTTCCGGAGAGACCATCTATGTCTGGGGTAAGCAGTATTTTATTCAGTTCATCCCGGACAACAAAAAGAATAGCTTTCTCTTGCAGGGAAATACGGCGTTCCTCTCCATGAATAACGAGAGTACGGTAAAGCAAAGGGAGAACTTTATTCGAGAGCAGTATCGCCTGATGCTGAAGGAGGAAATCGAACGGTTGCTCCCTAAATGGGAACGGATCACAGATCTTCATTGCGACAGCTGGCAGACAAAGTACATGGTTACTCGTTGGGGTACCTGTAATGTGGAGAAGAAAAAACTCTGGTTCAATCTCCAACTGGCACAGAAGCCGATTGAATGCTTGGAGTTTGTAATTCTTCATGAGCTGATCCACTTCCAAACTCGGACACACGATGCCACGTTCATCGCTTACATGGATTTGTATATGCCGAATTGGAGAGATGTCCGTAATGAGCTGAATGACCGGAAACTGGATTACTACGATGCGCACGATGAGAGCCCACTGAAAAAGCTAATCGACGCGGAGCGTTATGACGAGATCAAGGATGCCGTTCTTCGGTATCTGGAAAACGATTCTGATCTTGATAAGAAAAAGTATAATGTTTCGCTCTCCGATGTGGAGATCGAAAACGTAGTTCATATAGAGCAGCCAAGGGAAGGAATCATTTCCTTTGATGTCATTGCTTCCTGCGATATCGAGACTGCGGCTCGAAAAGGCAACAGCCAGCCACGCTTTATTGAAAAGTGGGTATCGGCCCATTGCGAGGTCTCCATTGGGATTGAACTGACTGACTTCTCCGTGGTTAGCGTCGGACATACCGAAGTGCAAGATGAGAGCGACAATGACCGTTTTTCTGGAGAGCTGGTTCCTATCATCTCTCGTGATGATTTCGACAGGGAGGCTACTCGGTTTCTCGAAAAATACTACCCTTTGGCACTGGAAAAACCGGTTCCCGTTCCGATTAGGCAGATTGCAGAGGGCATGCAGCTTACGCTGGTGGAAGACACCCGACTCTCTGATGCACTTTCAGTGTTCGGAATTGTAGTCTTTGAGGATGGGAGTATCATAGGCGCAAACAAAGAGGTTCTTGTCAGGAAAGCGAAGCGTGGAACGGTCTATATTGATCCGCGAGTCTATTATGAAAAAACCTATGGTACCGTGAATAGCACGATTGCCCATGAGTGCTATCACTGGTACCGGCATCAGCCATACCATGCCCTGATGAAAATGATCGGAGCGAAGGATGATGTTGGCAAAGTAATACGGTGCGATATCCAGCCCAACGGCAAGGACACGGAAAAGTGGAAAGCCAGGGATTGGCTCGAATGGCAGGCTAATGGCGTGGCAATGCACATCCTTATGCCAGTGCAGACCTGCAAACAGACTATCGAGCGTTTGATGCGGGAGTACTTTGATAATACGGAACAGGCGTACAAGCCTCTCGCGTTGGAAACGGTCATTGATGAGTTGGCTCAGTATTATGGGGTATCTCGGCAGGCGGCAAAGACGAGGATGCGTCAGTTGGGATACAACAATGTCGATGGTGTTTATACCTATGTGAACGGGCACTACATCCCGCAGTTCTCATTCGATCCGAGCTCGCTTGGCAGAAATCAGACCTATACCATCTCTGCGACGGATTTGTTTAAGGCCTACTGCTGCAGCAAAGATTTTAAAGAACTGATCGACTCTGGCAAAGCACTTTATGTAGACGGCCATCTGTGTATCAACAAGCCGGAGTACATAGAGCACGATGAGGAAGGCGCCTGTCGGATGACCGAGTATGCCCTTGCCCATGTGGATGAGTGCTGCTTTGTCTTTGATCTGGGTTACACATATGATTCCAAGTATCTGGGGCTCAAAAGCTATACTCAGTTTCTTGCGAAATCTGATCCTCAGCTTTCTGCACGGGAGTGTTCGTATGATCCGACCAACGCTCATAACCGTGCACTTAATGCTCTGATGGACAGCGCTCCGGCTAAGGCTAATGCATTGCGTCGGTATCAGGGATCTTTTGCAGAGACACTGGTGGAGCTTATGAAGGAGCGGAAGCTATCAAATAAAAAACTGGCAGATTTATCTCTTGTCGGAGAAAAGACGATCCAGCGGTTGCGGAACGATGAGGAATATCCTTCCAGCAAGCAGACGGTTCTGGGACTGTGCGTTGGGATGAGTCTGCCGCCACCAGTGGCAAACGACTTTTTTGACAAGTCGGATTTCAAACTGAATCCGAAAAAGCATGAGGATTATATTTATATGTGTGTCCTCGGTGCCTGCGTGGAAAACTCAATATACGCAGTGAATGAAATGCTGGTAGCACATGGAGTTCTTCCGCTGGGAAGCTCACCAGCGGACAGAGACAGGCTTACCATAAACGGAGGTTGAAGTATGAAAGGCTCAGAAGCAAAAATGATCGAGTACATGGAAGGCGCAGGCAAGCGCTATGTCATTCCCGTGTACCAGAGAAAATATGACTGGAAGGAAGACAACTGCCGTCAGCTCTATGAGGACCTGAAGAAGATTGTCCGGGACAACCGGGAGAGTCACTTCTTCGGGAGCATCGTGTCGTCAGTAATCGGCAATGGGGCCTCTACGGAGTATCACATCATTGATGGGCAGCAGCGTCTCACGACGGTCTCCCTTTTGCTTCTGGCCATACGAAACCTAATCCGGCAGAAGAAGATCACTGCGCAGGAAGACCGGCTGGATGATCAGATCAATGATCGGTTCCTCGTGTCTCCGTGGGCCAAGGAGGATGACAAGATCAAGCTGCGTCCGGTTAAGAGCGACCGGGAGGCACTGGCTAAGTTGTTTGGCGAGGAAGATGACTATGATCCGGCGTCCAATCTGACGCTGAACTATCGTTTCTTCTGTGACCAGATTCTGAAAGAGGAAGTTTCGGTCGATGACCTTTATGCTGCCATTGGCAAACTGGAGATCATCAGCATCACCCTCGACCAGCATGACAATGCCCAGCTGATTTTCGAGAGCCTTAACTCTACTGGACTTGCCCTTACTGAAGGTGACAAAATCAGGAACTTCATCCTTATGGGGCAGCCTCCCAAGGATCAAAACAGGCTTTACGATACATACTGGACCACCATCGAAAGATGCACCGGAAACGACGTCAGTGGTTTCGTCAGGGATTACCTGAGCGTTAAGCAACAGATCACACCGACCATCAGTAATGTGTATAGGGCTTTCAAAGACTACGCAGAGAAGGCTCAGCTCCCGATTGATTCGTTGCTGGATGACCTGCGCCGGTATGCTCGCTTCTTCGAAAAGCTGCTCACCTGCAAGAGCGGCCTGAAGGATAAGAGGCTGGACGATTGCCTGTATCGCATGGCGCGTCTTGAGATCGTGGTTACAAGGCCCTTCCTCATTGAGGTCCTGCGCCTGAATCAGGACGGCAAACTCACCGTCGATGATGTGTTGCAGGTATTCCTGATCACAGAGAATTACCTGTTCCGCAGGAATATCTGCGAAGTTCCGACAAATGCCCTGAACAAAATCTTCCTGAATCTGAATAAGGAAATCCTGCGCTACGACAACACCGCCGACAACTACGTCCAGAAGTTTATCTATGCGCTTCTGTCCAAGAAGGAAAGCGGACGATTCCCGGATGACGAGGAATTCACTGCAGCCCTCGCTGCCAAGCAGGTGTATCAGATGCGCGGCAAATACAAAGCGTATCTGTTCGAACGCTTTGAGAATTACGGCACCATCGAGACGAAGGACGTATACACTCATCTGGACAACAACGTGTATACCATCGAGCATATCATGCCGCAGCACCTGACTCCGGCTTGGACCGAGTCGCTTGGTGCAAATACCGCCGAGATTCATGCCACATGGCTGCACCGACTGGCTAACCTGACGCTCACCGGGTACAATCCGAATCTCAGCAATAAAACCTTTGCCGAGAAGCGCGATTCTGAGGAGGGCGGCTATAAAGCCAGCGGCCTGAAGATGAACCAGAAGGTTTCCATGAAGGATTCATGGGGACTTCCAGAGCTCGAAGAACGCAATGATGAAATGATCGCGCTGGCCAAGAAAATCTGGGCTTTCCCGCAGACTTCTTTTGTTCCGGCAGAGAAGGAGTTTGACTCCTGCACGCTGGATGATGAGAACGTGGAGCTTACTGGCCGTGACATAGCCAAATACAGCTATCAGAATGTGGAGCAGCCTGTCAGCAGTTGGGCTGACATGTTCGAGCACGTTGTGAAGTTCCTTCATCAGAAGGATAAATCTGTTCTGTCCGGTCTGGCCTACAGCACGAGTGCCAGCACGGACCTCGGCAACTATGTCAGCAACACAGAGACTGGCCTCCGCAGTGCGTTGAAGATTGATGAAAATATCTTCATAGAGCGTAACACCAGTACGGCACTGAAGATGTCGATCCTGCGGCGGTTGTTCCTCCTTTATGATGCTGATCCAATGGATCTGGTGTTCTACCTGAAAGATACGGAAAGCGAGAAGGTTGCCGAGGCCAGCCGTTATGAGGTCAGGAAACGGTACTGGACTTATGCGCTTCCGATCATCCAGAAGCAGCATGCCCACCGTGGCACATTCAGCAACTGCAATCCGGTCACATCCAATACTGAGTCCGGTTTTTTCGGCATCAGTGGATTCAGCATTAGCTGCATTGCCAATTACGACTCTGCTCGGATTGATTTCTATATGGGAAAGAGCGATGCGGCTCAGAATAAGGCGGCGTTCGACATGCTCCGTAGCCATAAAGATGAGATTGAGGAGGAACTCGGTATTTCACTGGTGTGGGAGCGTGCGGATGAGTACAAGGCGTCGTGGCTCTGCTACCATCTACGAGATGTGAGCATCACCAATGAGGCAGACTGGCCGCGTATGGCCAAGTTCCATGCTGAGTGGAGTGATAAAATCTGTAATGCAGTCCTTCCATATCTGCAGAACGAGGATGATGCCACAGCAAGGCTTACGGACATAGCAAGCATTCTGCGCGAATGGACCGTGGAGCAGGATGCCGTAAATGAAAACCTCGCCAAGTGCAATCGCACCTATACGAGATTCACCACGAATGGGATGACGGCGATTCTCCCGGATATCCCGGATGCACCGAGCGGCTGGAACACCGATAATCACTACTTCTACGAGATCGTCAACCGGTCAGGGAAAGGCGTATACATCCAGTTCTCCATCAACTCCCGGAATATCACAGAGGACTTCCGCGCCATCTGCGACAGGATCAATGAATTCTATCCTGCGAAGTTTGGCAAAGACGACTGGCAGTGGCGGACTCCATTCAAGACCCAGACAGTGGTGATTGGCGAGGATTTCTCCAAAGGTGAGATTTTTGCAGGGCTGAATGGATGCTTGGATGAGATACAGGCCTTTGAGGAAGACCTGAAGCAGAAGCTGGAGGCATAACAGCACCCGGCTCAGATGCAATAAAGGTCGTAGTTTTAGTCATCATTGGAAGGTGAGTAGAATGCAACTTGAATTAGATGGTGTCGTCAATAAGAATGTGATATAATAGTCCTCAACGAAAAGGGAGGAGAGAAAAAATGGCGGGAGAAC
>ERZ808028.439-NODE-439-length-35813-cov-7.524037_pt1 | contig 35813 bp, 40 predicted proteins | sample MGYA00380184_ERZ808028 | MGnify/ENA primary metagenome ERZ808028 (study PRJEB31490, sample SAMN06133397) | mouse gut metagenome | isolation source: J8_1 | host: mice | place: China: Chengdu | collected 2015-05 ...
CAGCATACCCTCGGAGTCAATGCCCATCATCTTTCTCGGCGGCAGATTTACGATAGCGATACAAGTCTTCCCAACCAATTCCTCCGGCTCGTAATACTCGTGAATACCGCTTAAAATCGTGCGTTCCCTATCCGTTCCATCATCCAGAGTAAACTGTAACAACTTCTTACTCTTAGGCACGGCAACACATTCTTTTACCTTTACCGCCCTGAAATCCGACTTACTAAACGTCTCGAAATCCACACAATCCGAGAACAGCGGCTCGATTTCCACCTTGGAGAAATCAATCACTTCCTTCGCCGCTTCAACAGCCTTCTTCTCCGCTTTTTCTTGACCTTTCTTAACCTCAGAACCACCCAAGGACTTCATTGTCGGGATTAACATTTTATCCATTTTATATCCCTTCGTATTCATTTAAAATCTATTATTTTTCTCCATATATCAAAATAGATTTTTTATAATTATTTATAATTTCTTATATACAATGTTTTTATTGGCGTATGGATTGGCGTAAGTGGTGTAACCAGCTACTTGAGCTATTCTTTATTTCCCTTCTTAAAATACTCATCCAATCCTTTAAACTCTTTATTTTTTAGTTCCTTCGTAACATCTGCATAGATATTCAATGTTGTAGAAATATCTTGATGCCCTAATATGTCTTGAATAACTTTCACATTTATACCCGCTTCACACATCCGTGTCGTAAATGTATGTCGAAGTATATGACAACTAAAGGGGGGCAACAAAATATTTGTATCCTTATTTTTCAATAATTCCTCATCATTACAGTCTCTGATGATTCTACGGATTGCTTTATTAAGCGTCCCTTGATGTTGTGTTGCCCCAAAACGATTTATAAAAATAAAATCGGAGTATCCATCAATCGTTACCTTACATTCTATACCTAATGTGTCTTGATTTTCTTTCTCTTGAAGGAAGGCTTCCTTAACAAACCCCATCATCGGAACTTGCCTATGACTAGCCGTTGTCTTAGGAGTATTCACATTAAAATAGCATCCATTTTTTGCTTTTTCCTGCCTATGGCAGTAATATACCAAAGTATGATTAACATCAATAATCCCTTTTTCAAGGTTTATATCAGACCATCTCAATCCTGTCACCTCCCCTACACGTAGACCTGTTCCAATCATTACTGCAAATATGGGATACCAATGCGAATACGTATGATTACGTTTTAAAAAATTTAACAATAATTCCTGTTCTGGCTTTGTCAATGCACGCTTTTTTTCAATCTGAAATATATGTGATTGCTTCAATTCTTTTAATACATTATCCGAAGGATTATTTCTAATATAATTATCATCAACAGCCATTTCAAAAACTTGATGTAATACCGTATGGATACTATCAATAGTTGACGATTTCAAACCTCTTTCATCCGCAAGATAATTATAGAAACGCTTAACATCTGATTTCTTCAATGTGGAAATCCTTCGTTTTCCTAAATTATTACGCACAAATGTATTATACATATATTGATAATTTTCAAAAGTATTATTCTTCAACCCCCTTTTCAATACCTTCCATAAATCAAATAGTTCATTAACCGTTATGTATCTTGCCTCAGTCTTTATACCATCATTTTTCGCTTTTACAATTTCTTTTTCCTTTTCCCTAAGTTCCTCTAAAGTCTTTGCATAAATACTATAACGTTTCCCTTTGGAATCTGTCCACCTATAACTATACGTACCATTTTTACGCTGACATTCCCCTGTTTTTAAAACAACTCTCCGTTTATCCTTCCTCTTTACTTGTCCTTTTGTAGCCATAAGCACTATCCTCCTTAATGAATTAGGCATTGCCATAGTAAAATTCTACCTTGCCAATGCCTATATGCCAAATGTGCGATTTTCTTATTTATACATTTGCATAGATTAAAGTGAGAACATTTTTTCAATATGTTCATCTAACAACTTTCGTTTTATCAGCCGCTTACTCCCTACCCAAAGGACAAAAGGACAGTTATCATCATCCGTAAGCTGACGTAGTTTATTTCTCCCAATGCCAGAGTACAAAGCTGCTTCTTCAATCGTAAGGGTACTTTTTTCCCATATTGGAACAAACTTCTTTTCGTTTTGTTTTTCTATACTCTTATTTTTGTCCACTGCCTCTACCTCTTTTTCCAAATACTATCCGCTTATCATACACCACGTAATCATACCCCATATTCTGGCACTTATCACATCTGTCCTTCGTTGATGATAATGGGTCAAGCCTATGCACAATATAATTAGGATTAGACATATAATCCTTCAGGCACTTCGGACACAAGCAGCGAATATCGCCTTTTCGGTCTTTCTTAGCCATCCATAGTCCAAATGCTTTCTTGAGGGCTATGTTAATGCTTATCCAGCTTTTTTCATCATCAATATAGCCTATATAATCCTCCAGCTCATCCTTATTTACCGTACTTATCTGTTCCAACAGCACCATCGACGGCTTTTGCAGACCAAAATTTTCTCCTAAGACAACATGGGACGGAAGATAACGTTTTTTGATTACCGTTGTAATCGCAGCAACAATAATTGTAGGGGCTTTCGCATTAAAATTGTCAGCCTGCAGGACTAATACAGGTCTGCGCCCACTCTGAATCGAGCCTTCTGTAACTCCAAAATCATGATAGTATATTTCGCCACGCCTAATTGTCTTTTTTTCCTGTTCCTTCACTATCTGTACCTCTCTTTCTTAATAATAAGTAAAAAAATCCTTTCACTTATTTGGAATTGGAAATATCAAATGCCACCTCTCTCCAAAAACATTTCTTCATTTTCTTTACTGCCGCATGTATTGACCTGTCTATGACCTGATAACTTACATTTTCTTCCATGCCGATTTTTCTTGAGCTTTTTCCCTGTATATAATGCTGTGTGATACGTTTTTTCTGTTTTGGGGTAAGCTCTAACATTGCTTTGTGCAGGCACTCAAATTCGATTCTTTGGGTTTCCATCCGTTCCTGTTCTTCCCAATAATCCCCGGTTATGAGTTCCTTATGGAAACATTCGGTTAATCCTTCTTCATAGCCGTATGCATCTTCATTATTTACAGAACGTTTGCGAAATTTATCCTCATTGCGGTTATAATCACCTATAGCCTCGCCTTGTTCGACGGATAAGAGTACAAATGGCGTATAGCCCTTGATTTCCTCTGGGTACTTTTTTATAATTTCCCGTTCGGTCAGTTCGGACACTATCGCCCATTTCTCATTTCCTGTATATCCGTAGTATTCATACCTAAGATTGATTATCCTGCACTCTTTCTTGAACTGTTCCTGTCTTTCTCCATGTATTCTTATCATTCTCATAATCTCCTTTGAATTTTGAAATTTGGTTAAAAAGTCAAAATTCGGAGATTATGGGTATTTTGCCGTCTGGCATTGCCAAACATCGTAAAACATAAAAACCTTTCCCAAGCAATGCCGGGGAAAGGACTCTATGCAGTATGAAGCAAACCGAAGCAACAAAAAAACGCCGTAGAAATCAGATAATTAAGGTATATCTCCTTTTTATATCTGGCTTCATACGGCGCATGGTAGTCCAACTATCTGTTGTCTCCGCTTGCTCGATTAGAAATCATATCCATTATTTACTTTTTTGATTCTGGTGTTAGAGAACCTATATTTCTCTTGATACGTTTTATCTTGCGGAAGTATGCAAGGTTTAGTATATGGATTCCTTTACATTTCGGGCATTTGACACGTAAATGACCAGAAATATCAGAATATAGTGTCTGTATTCTGAATCCGCATACTGGACAGAGCAAATCTCTTTCCTGCAATGTCTCTGCTTCTATCCGGGATAATAACAATTTTCTGCTGTTGGCGGGGCTTGCCTGTGTCTGCATGGCTACGCACCTCCTAGCTTTAGTTCCTGCGATATATATTCACTTATATCATGCCTTTCCAACATGTCAAGGTGTGTCAGTCTGATTATCAGAGCTTTATAAGACACTCCGAGGTAATTTGCCATATTCCGCATGATGGCTTTCCCGTCTGCGGTAAATGTTGTATCGCCATATAGCTTAATAAGTTTGGAATCGGCAAACTTATGTAGGGCATTTTCCACAAGAAATCTTGGCATGAGCAGTGATGCCGCCATTGTATCCGCCTGCCATTCGGCTGACTGGAACATTTGCAGGACTTCTTCCTTGCTATATATCCGGTCGTTATCGTATTCTGAATGGAAGCGGGCTGTTTCCTGTGTTGTCTGTACTTTGCCTAAGATGTGGTGCGACGCTTCGTGCGCCATTGTGAACCGCCGTCTGCCATACTCTTTTTCTGTAAGAAGATATCTGTCGAGTACGATAGTATTCTTCGGGAAAATAAAGGGAATAATTTTTCCGTTAGAATGAAGCAGAATCGATGTCTCCCCATCTGCCATAAATCCGACTTTGCTGTAGTCATCTTCTGCAAAGGACGTATACTCAATCTTCAACATTAGAAAATCTGTTATAAAGTGTTCTATATCTATAGATTGAACTGCTTTTTTCGGGTTCTGCTTAGCATATACTTCTATGAGTCCATGGCTGATTTCTTCAAGCTCTGCCCTTGATAAATAGTTACTCAAGCTGTTTTCACCTCCAATATAGCCCTCTCGGAAGATACTATGAACCGATTGGGCAATCTTTTATTTCCGCACTATCTGAAATTGGATAGCGAATTCCTTCTACATACTATAATTCTGACTCTAAATCATAATGCCTTTATGACATGACAGGCAATCCCCTGTATATAGCAGTCGCCAACGACAATATCATCCATATTTTTATTTTCAGGATGGAGTATTATCTTTCGGCTCTGCTCGTCACGATAGAATGTTTTCAGCGTATTTTGATTCTCGACAAGTGCGACTACAATATCTCCGTCACTTGCATAATTTTGTTTCCTGATTACTACAAGGTCGCCGTCGTCTATCCCGGCGTCAATCATTGAATTGCCGCTTGCGTGAAGTATGTAGAAGTCTCCTTTGCCAAAAATGGCTGTCGGGAGTGAAATATATTCCTCAATATTTTCTTCTTCATATTGAAGCGAACCACAAGGGACAGAACCAACAATCGCTGTCTGGGAAGTTTCTGTATTTAATTTCCTCGTTACATCTGTCTGGATGTTCTTGCCGTCGTATTCAATCATTCCATTGTCATTCATGGCAACCAGATATTTATATGCAGTTCCCCTTGATACTCCTACCGCGTCTGCTATTTTAGTGGTAGAGGGCGAAATACCCGTCTGGAGGTAATATTGTTCTGCATATTGGCATATGGCTTTCATTAATTCACGGCTTTTGCTTCTCATTGAGATACCTCGCTTTTCTATCCGAAGCAGTTTATTATATAGCTTTTTCCATTTTTTTCAAGAGCGTATTCCAACGTAAAAGAGAGGTGTTGCGATATCACAACACCTCTGAGGATTTTTATATCTCTTGTTCAATTATATTTTGGCATTACCTATATACTCATTCTCCATATTCTCATTCGCCCTTAATATCATCTGTCGATACTGTTCTTTTACGCTTTCTGGCGCAAGTATCTTGACTTTGCCGCCAAACCCAAATATCCACCCGAAAAAGGTAGGGCTTACCGAAACCTCGACATCCGCTTGAAAAGAAGCTACATCGTGGGAAACCGTAGATATATCTTCTCCAAATCGGTCAATCATTGTTTTCATCAAACTGTTATCACATTGTAAATTAACCGTTGTTACATCTTCCCCATCATACATATAGAATACCTGCTTTGTAAATTCTGCAATATCAAAACCTTCTGGGACAGGGTGCGCATCTATTGTTAATATTTCTGGCTGTGACGCTATGCGGTCAACTCTGAATGTGACTATTTTCTGCCGCTTTTCAGAATAACCTACAACATAATAGTAATCGTCATTCCAAACTAAATGATACGGGCTAATCGTATAGAGTTCCCCTTGATTTTTCAATACTTTTTCTTTTAATCCTGTGTATTCATAATATTGATAAGAAATCTGTTTTTTTTCATTAATTGCGTCATTTATTGTATCAACAATGTAATAGATTCGTTCATTGTTAGGCTTTATCCGTCCTGAGACGTAATTATTCCGTTTTAATTTCTTTCTCTGCCCGCTGCTTGTGAGCATATGTATTTTCTCTATGAGGGCTTGGCTTTTCTTGCTTGTGATGAACTTTGATGATTCTACTGCATCAATGAGCAGTTTTAATTCTGGCAGTTCAAACTGGCGACTTCCTATAAAATATTTACATTGTGTAGAATGGATGGTAACAATATCTATACCAAATTCCTGCAATGCAGCAATGTCTTTTGCTATCGTTGTCCTATAAGTTGAGATTCCATATTGCTCGTCCAGCATTTCTATTAATTGCTTCGTTGTCAATGGATGTTCTTCGTCGGTAGATTGCTCTAATATCCGCAGCAAATATAATATTCTTGGTTTTGACTCCATATTCCTCGTCCTTTCGGGAAACATTGTCAATTCGACCTTAACCTTTGAATTGATTTTACACATTGTTATCCCTGTTTTCAAGTAAGATATGGAATTTATCTCCCTTATATTGCATATTTCTTAAAGTTTTCTGCCTGTTCCAATACTTCCTTGTAAACATCGTCAATCGTTACTGGCGGATAATCAAACTCATCCATCAAAAGAATCAAATAAACCTGCAAATCTGCTTTGATATCATCACGAGTTGACCAGTCTGTATACCGAGATTTGTCATCGACTACCGCTTTAATCCGTTTGGATAACTCTATGGTCTTATCCTCTGGATATTCAAATTTATACTTTTTCGCTACTGCTTTTAAAATATCGTAAAATGCCTTTTCTTCATAATCAATACCCATTTTCTTGAAAGATTCTTTTTCTTTTTTTAGTTCCTCCAAAAGTGCGGTAAGCTGCTCTGCCACATCGTCAAGGACTTCATTTGCATATACTTCGTAACGGCGACGGTTATTATATTCATCTACCACTCTCCTAAGCCTGTCTGCAAATTCCATACCCATTATTTTATTGACCTTTTTAAATTCATCAATCGCCTGTGACAATAACCTTTGCAAAATTTTAATTTTTGTATTCGGTAGTTGAATTGCATTTATCTTATTCATATATTCTTCACTGAAAATATCTACAGATATATGTTTCCCTATTTCAAATAGTTCCTCAATACCATCTGATTGAATGGCTTCTTCCAACATTTCACGGACACGGGCATTCATTTGAGAAATATCCGGTGCTTCACCTTTGGTCAGTTTAAAAAGAATGGAACGTACTGCACAATAAAAATGTATACTATCTTTTTCTGTATCTGATATTCTTTCGTTAGAACTGCAAAGGTTAAATGCCTGTTTCAGCCTTCTGACTGCCGCCATAAATCTTGTTTCCATTTCTTCTGAAAGCTGAATATATTCAACAGCATGGTTTAGGCACACAAGCTGTTCCTTAGGAGAACCTTCAAAGAAATCCCTGCTGTCAAATCTATGGAACATCTGTCCTAACACTTCTAACTGGTCTTTTACAATATTGACAGACTGTTCAACACCCTCAAATTCCTCACATTCAAAATTCGTATATTTCTTGAGTGCGACATTCATATTCTTTTTAATTCCAATGTAATCGACAATCAACCCCTTTTCTTTTCCTTCACAAACACGATTAACACGGGATATCGTCTGAATAAGTGTATGCTGCTGAATAGGCTTGTCGATATAGATGGTGTCCAGTTCTGGCACATCAAATCCCGTCAGCCACATATCAACTACAATAGCAATCTTAAAATTCGATTTTGGATTTTTGAACTGACGGTCAAGCTCTTTGCGCATATCTTTTGTTCCAAGCATGTTAAACAGTTTCTTTTCATCATCTTTATTCCTTGTCATTACCAGTTTGATTTTTTCTATTGGCTTTAGTTCTTTTTTATCTTCGGCGCTAAGGACAGCGCCTTTGGCACAAATTCTTTTCTCTGTCCACTCTTTCCTAAGTTCAGTTACTATTTTATAAAAATCATACGCAATATTACGATTCGAGCATACGAACAGAGCTTTTCCTGCTACGGTAGCCCCTTCTTTTACGCGAGTTTCGTAATGATGAACAAAATCTTCGGCTACTGTCTGTAACCTTTCGGTATCACCAATGATAATCTCCATATTTGCGATAGCTTTCTGGCTTTCTTCTATTTGATGTTCGTTTACCCCTTCTTGTTCGCATTGCTCATAGTATTTTTCAATTTGATAAACTTTGTTTTGGTCAAGCGTTACCTTTGCCGCCCTTCCGTCATACACAAGATTAACCGTAATACCGTCACGCACAGATTCTGTCATCGTATAAGAGTCCACTACGCTGCCGAAAACCTCTATCGTACCATCTACCGGAGTCCCAGTAAAACCGACATAGGTAGCATTCGGCAAAGAATCGTGGAGATATTTTGCAAATCCATATTTACGCTCAACTCTTGTTTCTTTTATTTTTGTCTTTTGGTCAAGGTTAATCTGGCTTCTGTGTGCTTCATCGGATATGCAGATTACATTTGACCTGTCGGTTAATAACTGCAAATCCTCCGTAAATTTTTGAATAGTTGTAAGGTATACGCCGCCGCTTTCCCTGCCCCTTAACTCGTCTCCCAATTTACTTCGAGAGGATATACTGACTACTGTATTGTCACTTATATAGGACTTTGAATTGACAAATAATTTGGATAGCTGGTCGTCAAGGTCTGTCCTATCAGTTATAAGGATTATTGTTGGAGAATGGAGTTCTTTGCTTTTCATCAGCATACGGGTAAGGAAAAGCATTGTATAACTTTTTCCGCATCCTGTCGCTCCAAAATATGTACCGCCTTTGCCATCGCCATTTGGACGCATATGCATTTTTATATTTTCATATAGTTTATTTGCCGCAAAAAACTGTGGATAGCGGCAGACAATTTTTAAATCTTTGTCTGAGTTATCCGGGAAATAAATGAAGTCCTTAATAACTGCTAACAGCCGTTCTTTCTGGAACAGCCCTTTTACCATAGTAACAAGAGAATTGATGCCGTCTTGTTCTTTATCATCTGATTGAACTTTTCTCCATGCATAGAAAAATTCATACGAGCTAAAAAATGAACCGTATTTGTTGTTCACTCCGTCACTGATTACCACAAATGCATTGTATTTGAATAACTCTGGAATATCTCGGCGGTATCGTACTGTAAGTTGTTTGTATGCATCCATAATTGTCGTATTTTCCCGTACTGCACTTTTAAATTCCAGCACTACAACGGGAATACCGTTGACAAAAACGATACCATCGGGGATACGTAACTGGTTATTCATGCCTTGTATCTCAAACTGATTAACAATTTTAAATATGTTTTTCTTTGGTTTTTCAAAATTAATAAATCTTATATGAATGTCTTTCTGCGTACTATCTTCACGATTTAACGTCATACCTTTACATAATAGGTTATAGACAGCTTTGTTCGCTTCGTATAACGTACCTGAAATGTTACGAAGTATACGGATAATACTGTCTACCTCGTTTGGAGTTATACCATCTGGGGCATATCTGTCATAAAGGTACTGTTTCAAATCCTCTGTCAATAAAACTTGTGACCGTTGTCTATGAATTTGCCCGCCACTTAAACATATATATTCTTCGTCCTTGAACATCTCCATTATGGACATTTCTAATGTATGTTCATTGAAGTTCTTCATTATTTTACTCCTCATCTTCAGGTATTTGGTATAATTATTAATTTGCGTTTTTTATGACATCTGCAAAATAAATGTTTGTAAATTACTGCAAAGATATTCAAACTGTTTTAATTGAATCTTATCTAAATTACAATTATGAGATTCTATTCCTTTTTCAACTAATTCTAAAATCACTTTCATTGTATTTATATCTGCTTCAATAAAATCTGATTTATTTGCATATCTATACACTGCAAACATTATATCCCTAAAATCACAAATTTGTTTCGCAGACGAACAAAAAAGCATGTCTACAATCCGACTAGCATTATATCGACTAATAAACTCATGCCTACTTACTATCTTATTTTCATTTTGTAAAACTTCCTTAAAAAGATTACTTATATCACTTGGATTATATGAAAAATTATTTTGACTATTTGTGCAATTCATAGACTCCGACAACTGTTTAACAAACTCCATTAATTCCGCTTTTTCTTTTCCATTGAAATCCACTGCTGCTAAAAATAATAGCTCTGAATCAATGCTTTCCCCCTTCCCCTTAATATTCTCAATCATTTTTTTCTTACAATGAGAATAATCGAATCCAATAACATGGCTAACAATCACAAGATGTGTTGCTAATTTCCCATAGCAATAAAATCCAATATCATCTATATTTTCCAATCGTTTCTCTATAGACTTTAAAACTTTCCTCACTTCAATTTCTGTTCTTTCATAGTAACTATATAATTTTTGCAAATCTTCATCAAATTGACCCGCATATTTATCATATAATTTCATTTCTCCATAGGCAGCTTTTGTATCTCTAACTTTTGTCATATCTACATTATAGAACTTCATATAATCATAGCAAAACTTAAATAACGGATACCATTTATTGCCAAGCGTTGTAGAAAGAAATTCTGTACCTTCCCACGATGGAAATTCTTCTGCTTTGATTTTTGATGAAAAACAAAGAATTCCAAAATAAATACATTTCAAAAAATCTTCATCATAATTTTCCTTCATTTCATCAAATATATCAACTGTTTTCTGTGTAGCAAATATAAAAGTACGAAAATTCTTATTACATACTCCCTTTACCATAACAGCAAGCTCTTGAATAGTTGCATTATTTATAAGAGATTGCAATTTCGTATTTTGAAAATCTTTTAAAATATTTTTAATTGCCTTGGAATAATCACATTCAAAATTGATGGTGTCACTGATTGTTTTTTCTTTTATTCTTAAATAATTACTCTCAGGAATATTATTATTATCTTTTCCAGTATTGTGTATCCTTTTTATTATTTCATTTTCATTTGCAACAAGTAGTATCTTTACACCATCACGCTCAACAAGATTATTGATATAACCCATTAATTTTATTAAATCTATATCACTTCGCTCTAAATCTTCAAAAACAAGTAATTTTCCATTCAAATTGACAGAAGAATATAATTTATTTAAGTCGTCATCAGACATATTAGCATCAATCCCCAATACCCCGATTGCACCTTTAATTATTGTTTTAGTAATTAATTTTCCAGTAGCCATTGCTTCCGAATTCTTTTCAATCGACTTCATTCTTAATTCCATATATACACTCTTGCTTATATCTGAAATGCTCTCAAGACCATATAACGATACAACTATACATCTATTCTTTTTTCCATCCTTTAAAAATGGAGCAAGAACTTTTTCTACATAATATGTTTTTCCCGACCCCCATTCTCCTGTTAGCATTATAGCTGTATGTGTCTGGTTTTTTTCCAGATAATGTTTTATATAATTGTTTAATTCAAGTTCAGTCATAATATGTTTCTCCTATTTTCAAAGCAAATATAGGTATTTTTACTCTCTTAACACAGTATAATGTCCTTTTTATTTTATTATCTTGTGCTTTAACTTGCTAATTGAGCAAGTAGCAACTTCAAAAAATGCTGAAGATATAATATTTCTGTTCGGTTTATTGCAATAATATCAAATATAGCTTTTGCTTTCATGTTGAAATTTTCAATTTGTCTAAAATCAGGCTTTGCTATTTCGATACAGTTTAGAATGTCTTGTGTAAGTAGTTGTTGACCAGTCCCAACATGATGATTAAATAAATTAAGACCTCTTAATAAAAAATAATCAAAATATTCATCAGAACATATTTTTGATTTTGCATAAATAGCATTATCACTTACCCAGCAACTCCCTCGCTCAAAATATACACTTCCACAATATGCGCCAACCCGACCAATCAAAACAGTATTTTCAGCATTTGATTGGTCTGTATATGATAAAATTCCATTGCCTCCATAAACCGGTATATTACCAGAGGTTTTAGGTCTGGATTTTCCATTAGAAAAACTAATGATTTCACCTAGTTTTGTTGACTTTTGACTATTCTGTACAAAAAATGTTTCTAAAAAAACAGTATCAAGAGTTGCTTCTAAAATATCATTGATTTTTTTCTTTAAGATGATTCTCTCAACAATCAATTTGTATATCTTAGCAGTATTAATTTGTTTTTTTATTGAAACTAACGGAAATTTCATTCCACAAAAATCATCCCATGCCAAACTCCCCCTAACACCTCCAACAGCTAAAAAACTTGCTTCTCTGTCAAATTCTGACCGCATAAACCACATGCTCAAATAATCCGGTAAAACCTCGTTCTCATTAATAATCTCAAACACAACATAAGCAGGAGACATTATCGCCTCATCATATTCTTTCATACATGCAATCGGAATCTTCCCATCACGACTTACCTGCATAAGACTACAGGCAAATTGATTTCGCTTTATCACTTTGTAGTTTGACAAATCTGTTCCTATGATATTTGCTACTGATGTAATATAACATTTATCTATACTCAACCCTATAAGTTGTTTAACCTTCAAGTCTGTATTTCTTTGATTTATCACTCTTATGTACTTACCAACCGGCTTATAGTTTTCCTTCACGTTCTCGACCTCAACAAATATATTTCTTATGTTCTATTTCACCATTGCATACTAAAAATTGTAGCTTTTTGATTACTTACAAGCAACTAAAATAAATATTCAGCCTTACTATATCTACTGTTGCCAGAGTTCGTTACTGCTTATATGAATATACTTCCGTTGCTTTTAAACAAAATAAATATGATTTCTACAATATCATATTTCGATTTCATACCCCAACTCCTTAAATACAGAAAGCAAATCTTTCTTTGATTTTTCCTCCTCATTCAACAGTTCCTTTAACTCTGATTGCAGTGATTTCATCTTAGCATCAAAATCTATATTCTCGTCACGATTAACAAATTCAATATACCTGCTTGGTACAAGGGTATAGCCTTTTTCCTCTACCTCATCCTTAGATGCAGAATAGCAAAATTCAGGGATATTTTCATAATTTTCCTCATACCCCTCCTGCTGCCAATTATGATAAACCAACGTAACTTTTGCCCTATCTTCATCCGTCAATTCAATATACTTTTTCTCATAAGGACTTCCCATCTGACGTAAATCCATAAATAGGATTTCATTCTCTCGATTTCGATATCTTTTTAACTGCCCGTTTTGCTCTACCACACGAGCCTTTTTATTCCGGTTCAATATCCATAACGTAACACTAATGTCCGTGGTATAAAAAAGACTTCTCGGCAGGATAATAATTGCCTCTACCAGTTTTTTTTCAATAAGTTGTCTCCTGATTTTTAATTCTGTTCCATCATCCGATAACGCCCCATTTGCAAGCAAAAAGCCTGCGACACCATTTTGTGAAAGTTTAGAAACAATATGTAAAATCCATCCGTAATTTGCGTTACTGGTAGGCGGAACCTCATAACCATCCCATCGAGGGTCGTCTGTCAACTCATTCGCTGCTCTCCATTCTTTCTGGTTAAAAGGTGGATTCGCCATAATATAATCGGCTTTCAAATCTTTATGTTGGTCGTTGGAAAATGTATTTGCCGCCATCTCGCCAAGATTTGCCGAAATGCTGCGGATAGCCAGATTCATCTTAGCTAATTTATAGGTAGTGTTCGTATATTCCTGTCCATAAACAGAAACTTTTTTCTTATTCCCGCTATGTGCTTCTACGAATTTAATGGACTGGACGAACATACCTCCAGAACCGCAACAAGGGTCATAAAGGATTCCGTCATATGGCTCAAGCATCTCGGCAATTAGATTTACAATACATTTAGGAGTATAAAATTCACCCTTCCCTTTTCCTTCCGCAATCGCAAACTTACTCAGGAAATATTCATATACCCGACCAATAATATCATTTTCCTTGTCTTCTGTATTGATACCATTGATTTCATCAAGCAAAGAGGATAGTTTTGTTGTATCAATATGCAGACGGGAATAATAATTATCAGGCAGCGCACCTTTTAATACCGGATTTGTTTTTTCAATCGTATATAATGCTGTATCAATCTTCAAAGCAACATCATCTTGCTTTGCATTTTCCATTATATACGTCCATCGGCTTTCTTCGGGTAGGAAAAATACATTATCTTTTGTATAAAAAGCAATGGTATTGACAAATTTTTCTCCATATTTCTCTTTTATCATCTCTCTCTGTGCTTCAAATTTATCACTTGCAAATTTAAGGAAAAAAAGGCTGAGGACAACATGTTTGTATTCCGCAGGCTCGACCGAGCCACGGAGCTTGTCCGCCGATTTCCAAAGTGCCTCCTCCATAGATATCTGCTTTTTGGGTTTTGTTGCTCGCGCCATTGTATTTCCTCTCTTTCCGATGGTCTTTCTCCATCGCATATATTTAACAGGCTTTTCTGTATTCTAATACTAAATCTTCTTAATTGATTTTACACATTGTTGTTCTCGTTTTCAAGTAAGATAAACGAAAATCTAAAAAGGCTATGGTATATGACTTACTCATCCCATAGCCCTTTATTCGCCAAATTTCCTCTTAATATCTGTCACGCCCAATATGTAATCAACACTGACGTCATACCATTCTGCCAGTTTTATCAATGCCTCTATTGGTATCTCCCGTAAGCCATTCTCATATCTTCTATACACGCCTTCATGATATCCCAAGAACTCAGCCACATCTACTTGCCGCAAATCATGGTCTGTCCTTAAATCTCTTATCCTTCTATAATGCATACTACGCCTCACCATTTGGTTAGATTTATTATTTAAATCATACCATCTGATGATATAATTCCATTAAAACCGCACCATTTGGTTAGAAAATGGCAGAATACAAAAAGGACTATGGAATAAAAAAATCATATACCATAGTCCTATTCACCATATTTTCTCTTATTATCTGAGATTCCAAGAATATAATCAATGCTAACATCATACCACTTTGCCAGTTTCACCAACGCCCATATCGGTATTTCCCTTAATCCATTCTCGTATCTTCTGTATACTCCTTCATGACATCCCAAGAATTCAGCCACATCTACTTGCCGTAAATCATGGTCTACTCTTAAATCCCTTATACGCCTGTAAAGCACTTTACACCTCACCATTTGGTTAGATTTATTCTTTTCAATTTTACCATTCGATGATATAATTTATTCAAAACCAAACCATTTGGTTAGGTACTTAGGAGGGTAAACAGTGAAAAAGTTAAGAATTTCCATGTTATTATCATGTATCATAATATCTGGATGTGCAAACGAAAAAATCGAGATGGATATTATTTCATCCAACAATACAACTGCTGACAACTGGTACGAGTTAGACCTCAGTGTCATCGTTGATAAAGACATTGTTTCAGATAAAAAAGCCTGTTCCGAGGAGATTATACAACATATCCTTGCTAATGATTTCCATAGTACACGCTTTTCATTTGATATTAGCGGATATCCCAACGAAGTGACCGTCGATGTCTATACTTCCGAAAAAAACATACAAAATAACATAAAAGAATATTCTTTTAGTTATGTTACGAAATTCAATACCCAAAATATCGGGAAACAAAATAACATTAAAGACAATCCTGAGGAATTTGAAATACAGTACAGATAGATACGTAGAATATAAGAATTTAGTTCACACCCTTTACGAATAACTTAAAATTATATGGTTATACTTGAAAATGCCGATTGCATATGCTATAGTATGTATAGGCAAAAAAAGAAACGAATAGCTCTTAGCTAAGCCAAAGTGAACCCCCGGAGAGTGGCAGCTCTTCGGGGGTTCTTTTGTGCTTTTGAGTTACACTAAACTAGGTTAATTACCGCTTATGGTTGTCATCTAACCATTTGCAGATGAGGTGGCAGACCACACCCGCCATGACAGCAACCGTAAATGAAACGAATAACTCCATAGCTAAGCCCCCTTCCTGTTACCAGTCTCGGGGCGGTAACAAAGTTATTATATCATCATACTTTATTTCTGAAAATATATGATTTACCAAAATTTTCCTATAATGCAATTAATTGGAAGTACCATGTCCCGTAGTACCTATGCAAATATCGAATCTGGACGCAGGAATATAAAAGCAAGCGATTTAAAGGTGTTACAAATCGTATTCAACGTTGACTTTGCCGAGTTTTTCAAAGATTAACGGCGTTCCTTACGATTGTTTCTATCTAGTGATAATCATGCCTTAAAAATCCGTTATACTCAACACAAAGTTTCTAATTAGTCACAAACAAAGAGGGAATATTATGCAGTGGATTATAAGGGACGTTCCATTAGGGGCGAATATTCAAAAAGTACGGATGAAATCCGGTCTGACTCAGGAAGAACTTGTTACCCAAATGCAAAATCATGGGAGTAGTATGTCCCGAAGCACCCTTGCAAATATTGAAGCAGGGGTAAGGAATATCAAAGCATGTGACTTAAAGATAATGAAAAAAATATTAAAAGTCGATTATGGTGATTTTTTCAAGGACTAATTATAAATTTATAACTTTTACTATAAATCTGCTCAATATACGGCAAATCTCAACACATCAATCTTTCTATATCAGAATCTTCTCTTAAAATAAAGTGTACTTAAAACAAGTTCACCATTTACATTCTTCTATTTTATGTACTTAAAATAGACTTGTTGTCTATACTTATTTTGTACTTGTATGTAGAAAGGATAATTTATGGAAAAGGATAAACATTTAGGATTACGTATTGATTCCGAAACTCATAAGAAACTTAAATGCCTTGCAGAATTTGATGGACGTTCTATTAACGGAGAGGTGCTATACTTAATTCGTCAAGCGATTGCAAGCCATGAGCATAATAATGGTGCTTTAAAATAATATGGAACAGAAAATTAAACAATCCGGGATAGATATCGGCAGAAATATCCGCAGAATCCGATTAGAAAAAGGATATGGGCAGACGGAACTTGTCCGCATGTTACAACTATTAGATATAAATATGGCAAGAGAAACATTAGTAAAAATCGAGAGAGGAATCCAACATATTACCGGCTCGCAGCTTCGTGGAATCCGTGATTGTCTGGATACCAGTTATGATGAATTGCTAAAATAAATGTTTTAAAAAAACAGCTAAATACGAAGCAATCACACCATTCCTCTCACCCGTTGAAACTATACCAAAACCAATACGCTTTTTGAATAGTAAGATTGTGATAGCCACAATCCCAAAAACGAATCTTCGAGAAAAGGTGCAAGAATATCGGATAGTATGCTATAATTTATGTGTTGCTCACCGATACCCGCAACAGGGAGGAGGTGTTCACATGGAGTTATTTGCATCCTTTTTAATCGCCGTTATGGCGGGTGCTTTGCCGCTATAAAAAGAAAATAAGAATCCCCGGACTGTGGTGCAACACAGTCTGGGGATTTCATTCTTTGTTCACATGGAACTTTTACATCTCTTTTGCCTAATGGCATTATAGCATATGCAAAAAAGTTATTCAATATGCTTTTATTCAAAAATTCTATCCTTATCTGGTATCAACAGAATTTTCTACTTATCATTTGTAAATCCTAAAATATAATCTGCCGAAACTTTATAATAATCACAAAGTTTCATTAAACATTCGATTGGCATTGGGCGTTTATATAATTCGTATTGTGAATACGTCGTCTGTGCCACACCTAATATTCTTGCTATCTGCCTCTGTTTCAAATCATTGTCTTGTCGCAACGCCTTTATCCGTTCGGGGTACTTGATTTCGAGCGTATTCTTTTTGCAATCCATTTTTTCACCTCTTTGCGACAATTCTAGTGCATAGTTAATGTGAAAACCCACTTTTAGGTCACACCGAGTTAAAACTTTAAAGATATTTATACATTTTACTAATTACAAAAAAGAATAATATACAAGATTTTAGCTTCTTAGTTTGGGGTTATCCGTAAATCCCAATATATAATCTGCTGAGACATTGTAATAATCACAAAGTTTCATTAGACATTCGATTGGCATTGGACGTTTATACAATTCATACTGTGAATAAGTTGTCTGTGCCACACCTAATATCTCCGCTATCTGCTTCTGATTTAAATCATTATCTTGCCGTAATGCTTTTATTCGCTCTGGATATTTGATTTCAAGTGTCAAATCTTTCACCTCTCAGCAACAATTCTAGTATATTGCTCATTTATAGGTTGATTTTTAAGTCGTACCGAGTTAAAATATTTTATTAAGAAAGTAAAAAATTCAAAAAAGGATTAAGGAGACTGATATGCATAGGTATAAAAAATTCTTAGTTGTGTGTTTAAGTGTAGTTATTATCATTCTTATTATTTTTATACAGAACAGGGAAGTTACTGTTCATGATTCTTTTTCAGAAACAGGAACAAATCAATATACAGAAGAAATTACTATAATCGCAAATAGATTAATAATTTGGGATACAGAAGAATTTGCTGAGGAAATAATTCAGAAATGTATTGAAAATTCATTCAAAGAAATTAGGTTTTCATACGATTTAAGGGGATATCCAACCGAACTTCGTATTCATGTATATACAAATAAATTATTATGGCATAATCATGTTAAATCGTTTGAGATTATTTATGCACAAGATTCGTCCAATAATCCCCCATATAATATTAAAGACAATCCAGAAAAATTTGAAATGAAAATTATAAAAAACTAATAAATATACAAAAACATATATCCTATAAATTGAAAAATGCTTTTCCCTAAGTGATAACTATTTGGAAATCAAAGATTTTTATTTAGTGACTGCCCATAGAGCAGTCACTATTTCCATCAATATACAGCTACGCCATACCCATAGATTGAGCCGCTGCCTACGGGATAACACTGCTGTCTGCAAACATCGCCTGAGTTCCCTTCGATTGTATACACCATGCCATTCTCACATTTTTCTACAATTCCCACATGGTCTATCGTTCCATCACCGCCCCAGTCAAAGAATATAATATCGCCAGCCGCAGGTTCATAGTTCCTTCCCTGCCATTGTCCATTTCCCCTGAACCAATTCACACCATCCGAACAGAGGGAAAATTTCGGGATAATCCCATTCTCAAGATAACCGCACTGGTCGGCGCACCATGACACGAAACAGGCACACCATTCCACTCGCCCGCCAAAACCGTACCAAGACCAATAAGGCTGACCACCTTCATTACCGAGCTGCGTCAACGCCACCTCTACGATTGCCTGATTACCGCCGCCTGTAAATGCACGTCCATACGGGTAATACCGCAATACATGGGCAACATACTGTGTATCCCCATAACCACTCCAACCATGCTTTTCTGCCTGCATAACGGAAAATTCTAACGCATTGGCATAGGAATAACCGCCATAGTTCGCCTTTGCCCATGTGATATATCCATTTCCAAAATTATAGCCTTGTAACGCAAGTTTGATGTTTTCCATATCCAGAGGATTCTTTACCCCGGCGGCATTTAGGCAGGCGGCAAGATTCTGTATCCCCACATCGACAGAATATTCCGGGTCGGGGATACCGTTCGGTGTATTCGGATATTCGGTATTATAACCACATTCTGCCGCCTGCATGGGGTCACTCCCCCTCCCTCCTGATTCCTGCATCATTACCGCCTTAATAAGCTCTACATATTCAGGAATACCATGTTGCTTCGCATATTTCTGTATCAGCGGCGTATACGCCTGTACTTCTTCACTAACCGGGGTATAGGCGTTGCTGTGGCTGCCGCCGCCAAACAAAGATACGGCACATCCAAACAATACAATGATTAGAATTACCGTTACGGCAATCCAACCGCCTGCAACGAGAGCTGAAATCAAGGCTTTCGTTCCTTCGATAATCGACTTGATACTGGATATGACGGCTTTTCCTGTTGCTTTTGTCGTTTCGGCGGTTGCCTTTGCTGTATTTTTTGCGGTCTGTATAGCTTTCTGGGTGGCTTGGGCGGATGCCTGTACTGTTTTTTGGGCAGCTTGGACTGTCTCAGGATTGGTCTTAATTGTTGTTTTGGCTGTCGTCCGGGCGGTCTTTACGCCTTTTTCAGCCGTCTTGACTGTTCCTTTCGCCGTAGATTTTATTGAGTTTTCTGCTCTGGTGCTAGTCTTGAGTATCTTTCTTTCCTGTTGACGTGTCTTTATAAGCTGGCTTGCCCCTGTCTGGGGCGTCTCATTCTTGGCTGGCATATCCGGGACGGCAGGGCGGCTGTCTGTTTCGGGATAGGGTTGTGGGCTGACCTGTTCGGCTGTCTCCTTTGCTTTTTTCTGTTCTGCGGCTTTTTTGGCTCTTTTTGCTTTCAAATCCGCAATATTCTTTCTAGTAATCTGAATAGATTTCTGTCCTTTGTTGTTATACTGGTGGATACCCTCCCTTCGGAGACTTCCTATGGCGTGGCATATCCTTCCAGACGCATATTCTGTCGGGGAACGTTCTTCTGCATCATAACCTTGTTCCCCTTTGCCCTTTATTCCCGTATATGCAGACTTCATCCGTTCACTGGTTATGGCGGCTCTATCCAAGGTCTTTATCGTTCCTTTTACCACATTTCTGGTCTTAATATCAGTCATGCACGTCTCCTTTCCCGGATAAATTACTGCCATGTCAGTTTACTTTTTTTGCAACAACAACAAACCTGCCGTTTGGCGCAGAGTATTCGCAGGTGGATAAAGTAATGAGCTTATCTCCATATGCGGCGGTTACACCCGTATCATACAGAGCAAGCTCTTTACATTTCAGGATATAAGTATCAAAGTCTTTTTCGCTTTCTGCGTCCACAAAGTCGTAGTATCGGTAGCCCTCCCCGCTATATGCAACGGTCTTGAATACGGCAATGATTTCATATTCAGCCTGTTCTGTGAGGGTATCAAATCGGATTGTCTTATGATTTTCGTAAAATCTTTTATCCTTATAACTCTCCAATGCCCCGAACATCTTGCCGCCTTTTATATGATGACCATAGATTATGAGGTTGTCGCTTGTTTCTAGGTCGCAGTTTTCTTGGATATAAGGCACGCCTAAGTCGCTGCGCTTCTTTTTGAAGTTATGCTTCAGATAAAAATTAGGCGCTTTCGGGGTCTGCATGACGGGATAATTGATGGTTGTATCTTCAATCGAAATCCAGCCGACCATATTTTCATTCTGTAAATATAATTCTTTATATTTTGCCAGAATGTCCTCCCCTTCGCTCAATGGTTTATCTTCTGGTATCGGCTCGCTGTCGGGAGTATTTTCTACAACCTCAGCGATTTTAGCAAATTCTTTTATCTGCCCGTCTATATGTTTATAGTGACTGCAAATGTGATAAATGCAAAAAGCCGCCGAACCTAATAGGCATACGGCGGCGATGAAACAAATAAGTGATTTCTGCTTTTTCATATTTAAAATCCTTTCCTTTTTTCAATTACGGCAAGATATTGCCTACACCTCGCCAAATTTGGTCGTCATCAATCTATACAGCTCTGTGTTCCTTGGGAATTTATTGACGAACGGAACAAGAGAACTGCCAACTTTAAGCAACCCCTGACCTGCCCCTACATTCGTGATATAGCTCATCTGAAGGTCGGATATATTAAGCAGTTTGGCAAGCTCTATACGGTCTGTGGACGCCTGATTCAACATAATGATAAACTCACTGTTGGCAAGCATTGTCCTCGCCGTATGGCTCTGTAAGAGGTCGTCCACGTTCTGCGTAATCCCCGTACAATATGCCCCATATTAGCGCACACGTTTCCAGAGAGTAAAAAGAAAATTGGCAGAATACTCATGCTGAAAGAGCAGATAAATCTCGTCAATGAATATAAATGTGTTCCTTCCTTTCGCCCTGTTCTGGGTAATACGGTTCAGGATACTGTCAAGAACCACAAGCATACCGATTGGCTGCAACTGTTTCCCCAAGTCCAGAATATCATAACAGATAAGGCGGCTGTGGGTGTCCACATTGGTATGTTTGGCAAAGGTATTAAGAGAGCCATCTGTGAAAAGTTCTATGGCAAGGGCGATTTCCTGTGCTTCTGGTTCATTCTGTTTCAGCAGTTCTTCACGAAAGTCCTGCAAGGTGGGCGGCGTCCCCATATAGTTACCCTGCTGGAAATAACGGTATACGCTCGCCGTACAGCGGTCTATGATGGATTTCTGCTTTGCCCCCAGACTTGCACCTCCGATAAGTTGTTCACATAAAGATAAAATAAACTCTGATTTCAAAATGACGGGGTTCGCACCGTCGCCGTAATCCGAGTTCATGTCCATTGCGTTGATATGGTTGTTGCTCGTCGCCGAGATATGGACGACCTCGCCCTGCATTGCTTTTACAAGTGGGGCGTACTCTTGTTCAGGGTCTATGATGATTACATCAGCGTTAGGGTCGGTCAGTATAATATTGGTCATTTCTTCTTTTGCCGTAAATGATTTCCCTGCGCCAGACACGCCGAGGATGAATGAATTTCCGTTGAGCAGGTGGCGGCGGTTTGCGATAATCATGTTTTTGGAAATGACATTCTGCCCGTAATATATGCCGTCTTTGTGATAGATTTCCTGTACCCTGAATGGAATAAACACCGCAAGACTCTCTGTGGTGAGAGTACGCAAGGCGTCTATTTTTCTCACGCCAAATGGTAAGGCTGTGTTCAGCCCGTCCATCTGCTGGTATTTCAGTACGGCGAACTGACAGAGATGTTTTCTTGCCGTAGTCAAAAGGGCTTCGGTATCGTTGTCAAGCTGTTCTTTCGTCTCGGCGGTATGCACCATCGTAAGTACCGCAAACAACATTCTCTGGTCACGGGTTGTCAAATCATCAAGAAATTCTTTGCTTTCCTTTCTCTGCTGTTCTAAGTCATAAGGGATTACGGCGGAAAAGTTGTTGTTCTGGTTCTGTTTCCTCTGCCAGTTGGTGATATTGGTTTCCACACCAAGAAGGCGGTTCTCCACCTCTCTTACGGCTTCGTCAGTAGGGACTGGTACGACGTCTACGGAGAGCATCATGTTACGGTTCAGTTCACAAAGCTCTGCTACCATGCTGTCCTTGATATATGCGGCATATTCCCGCAGGAATATGACACGACCGTATCTGTCTCCAAGACGGAAATAGTCTTTTTCAAACTCTAATGTGTCGGGACAGATAAAGTCTTTGAAATCGTGTCCTTTCCTCATATTCTGCGCCATGTCAAAATAAAATGCCGTTTCTTCGCCTGTACGGAAAAAGTCATGGATTATCCTCAATTTTTCCGCTGCGTCAAGCTCCGTACATTTTGAACCAAGGCGGTTGAAATGCCCAATCAGGTCTGCCCCGACACGGGCAAAGTAATTTCTTGCTTCTTCAATGTTTTTCTTGCATACAGAGACGGTCATATATTTATCCTGTACGATAGAGTTCGCCCCGGTCGCTTTGTTATAAAGCATTTTGTTATATTCTTTTCGGTATTTATCCAGACCGTCATCAACGGCTTTGCCTTCTTTCTGCGCCATCGGGATTAAGATGGTCTGCTCAAAATCTGCTTTATTCAGACGGCGGTTGTTGATGGTAATTTTCGTGGTTGCGCCGCTGTCAAGGGCGTTTAGTAATTCCGAGTATTCAAGGAACATGGCTTCTTTGTCCTCCCGGCTTGCCACAGCGTAATTAATATCCTCAAATTTGTAGGTCTTTGCGTATTTGTTCCTGCCTACAAGGAATATGCCGTCCTCCCAGACGGTTTTCATCGGGATAACCGCTTGTACCGATTTTGGTACGGTAAATTTTTCTTTGTCCTGCTGGAACAGATTTCTTAATGTCTTAATCATTATTTATCTCCTTGAGTTTGCTTTCTTTGCCTGTTTCCTTCTTTTCCTTGCTGTCTTTCGCCTTGCCGCCCTGCGTTTCCGTTTCCTGCGCTTTTTCTTTGCGGGAGAAAGTTCTTTTTCTTTTGCTTCTATGGTATTTTTCATAGCTTCGTAATATAGATTATCAGGCAGGAACAAAAGTCTTTTCGGTATCATTATTTCTGACTTTATCCATGCCCAGATGAATTGCTCTGCGGTCATGCCATTGTACCTGACGAACCCCATTACTGCAAAGGGCGAAGCGCCTATCATGCACAGCCAACTGGTTGTTTCCATCCCTAATCTCCCTCGAAGCAGGAAGAACAAGCCGACTGCCACGCCGCAGGCAGCCACGGAAAACAAAAACTGACGCATTGACAGACCGAAAAACATAGATTCCGTATAGTTTCGTATTTCCTTATTTATCTTTACTTCCAATCGTCCCCACCTCCCCTTACCGTTCCCGGTCTTTATGTTTCTTTGTACGATTGACTTTCGGGGCATACAGAACCATTACATCTTTGCCGCTATAATTTACTTCTTTTTCCAGCCGTTCTCTTGTGACACCGTTCTGCTTACAATATCCCAGATATTTTTGCATCCCTTTCTCAGATTCAATATCTTCATGGCACTTGTCAATGAAATCCCACACGACTGCATGGCTTTTCATTGACATACCAGCCAACTCATCTCCTTCCTGAAGGCATTCAAACAAATCCCGTTCCAAGTTAAACCCCCAGAGTTCAAGTTCTTCCCTATTCCCATACGGATAGAACAGGATAGCCACATTCTCATATACTGCAACGGCTGCCACATTATTGCCACAGGGATATTTTCCTTCGATTAGAACATAAACCAACTCATAATTTTCCTCCATCTCCCTATAGTTCTGATAACTTTTTGTCCGTTTCAATGCTCTCTGTGCTGACCGCCATATCTTTTCTTTACTTATTTTCATTTCTAAATCCTCTCTTTTCCATAGTTACAAGCCCATCATTTCCCGTACAACCCGGTCTGCCATTTTGACCGCGCCTACAAGCATGAGCATATTAAATATGAGTTCTGCGATATATCCCCATACCATTGTCACCGCCGCCGCATCTGGATTCACTATAGGCGGGGACGCGGCAAATACGGAAAATGTGATACAGGCTAATACAATAACCGCCCCTTCAAGACAGACGGCGGCGTAACTCTTGATAAAGCTCTTTCCCACACTCTGGCTTGGCTCTCCTGCAAAAGAGGACAGCGGCACAGGGGCGATGGCAGTATAGAGATAGAGTTTAAAAAACCTTCCATATACCGACATTATCATAATGAATGATAATACCGTAATGAACAGGCTGCCGATGAGCGTTACCGCCCACAAAGGGATACTCTCAAAAAGCCCGCAATCCTCAACGGCTGTCACGATTTCTTGAGGTAATATGGTCTGCTGTACCAGACCGAAGCCTGCGGCGTTCATGATGGTGGAAATCATGCCTTGCACGATTCTAAATAATGCCATCATCAACTCTAACCCGTATGTGACTGCTCCTTTTGCAAGGGCAAACCGGATGAATAATTTTATGGCATGTTCAGGCTTTTTGACCTGTGCGAAGTCGCCGCAGGTACGCATTACCCCTACAACGAAAAACAGAACCAGCAGGGCAAGCCCGATTGCCTGTAATGCGCTGTTAATGTCAAGCATTACCCTCCATATCGTTCCTCCCTTGAACTGTTCGGGGGACTGGGTGATTAACTGCCATATCTCTTCCAGTTTTTCATTCCATGTGGTAAGGGAGTTCTCTAAATTCTGTACAACCCAATTATCTGACATCGTATCACCTCCAAATTTCTTTTCTGCCTATGGCGCAGATACTTTCTTTCTGCTCCATAGGCATTTTTCATTTTTTTAACCTGTAATCAATGTCAGGATTTCTTTTGCGAAGGTAATCACAACGCCTCCTGCCAATGTGAGGAAACCGTTCGCCCTCTGGGACGGGTCGTGGGATTTCAGCGACAAGCCCACCTGTACAATACCGAAGCCAAGCATAATCATCCCTACTGCCCGTATCAGCCCGAAGATGAAATTGGAAAGGTTATTTACGACTGCAATCGGGTCGCTGGTGGCTAATGCGGTAGCCGCGCCTAACGTCATACAGAGTACAAAGGTGACATAGGCGGCAAATGCTTTTCTGGTCTTTCTGCCCATGGGCAGTTTTTTCTTAAAATGTTTCATGGAAATTCCTCCTTATAAATTGTATATTTCTTCTAAGTCCTGTTCGGACAGAAGTTCATATGACGTGCTGACTCCCGTAATGTTTTCGGCGTTCTCTGGTATGTCCCCGCTAAATCTAAGGGAAGCGGCGGCATATGTCGGCTCGCCATGGACATAAAGGGGCGTCCCTCCGTCGGTCGTCAGCTTTATATTTGGATGTTTCAGGATATCATATTTTAAATCCATGACCGGGCGTTCTCCCCGCACAAAAAGAAGTGCATAGCGGTTATCCAGCATACGCACTTCGTCTGGAGTCAAAAGCTCTCGCCCTGCCATCTGGTAATTTGTGGAATAGTTGCCGCTTCGCCCGGAGCTTTTCCCGTAAGTGTTGGTATCTATGGTGGATTTTCCAAGCAGCTCGCTCACGTATTTATGGGTACTCTGCTCGTTGCCGCCCAGATAGAGAAATTCATCGGCATTGCCTACAATGCTTTCCCACTGTTTCTCGAAAAGTGCCTTGAGCTGTGCAAGATTTTGCAGTATGATACTGACAGATACCCCTCTTGACCTCATAACGCTAAGAATCTTGTCGAAATCGTCAGGCAAACTGACGTTCGCAAATTCATCCATGATAAATTGGCAATGAACGGGCAGACTACCTCCGTATTTGTGGTCTGCCAGGTAAAAAAGCTGCTGAAAAAGCTGTGTGTATAATATGGATACAAGAAAATTAAAGCTCGTATCATTGTCTGGTATCAGGGCGAATAGCGCAACTTTTTTCTCTCCTAATGAGGGTAGGTCTAATTCGTCTGTTGCGGTCAGGCTTGCAAGGCTTTCCAGATTGAATTTTTCCAGCTTTGCGGCTAGGGTTATCTGGATGCTTTTTAAGGTTTTTGCGCTTCCGCTGTGGTAATCACGATAGTATTTTAATGCGATATGTTCCGGGTCTGTCATTTCCAGACGGTCGAACAACTCGTCTAACGGGCTTACATAACTATCGTCGTCCTCCCTGACTTCACCTGCCCTTAACAGTTCCATGACCATAGGAAAATTCTGTTCTTCTGACGGGGCTTCATATCGGAGATAGAATATCAACGACAATAGCAGCATACTCGCCGCTGTGTCCCAGAAGGGGTCTTGTGACTGGCTTCCCTTTGGCGTGGTTGCCTTGAATAGATTCGTCACTAATCTTTGTACGTCATTGTCGTTCCTGAGATAGACAAAGGGATTATAACAATGGCTGCGGTGCATGTTGATTAAATCCAGCACCCTTACCTCATACCCTTTCTGTTCAAGCAAGTTTCCTGTATCACGCACTATCTCGCCTTTAGGGTCTAAGATAACCATGGAAGTGTTGCACTGCATGACATTTGGCTTGCAAAAAAACCTTGTCTTTCCCGCCCCTGAACCGCCGACTACCAGAATATTCAAATTCCTGCGGTGTTTCTTCCCGTCAAGCCCGATACGGACGTTCTGAGTCAATAGTTTATTCTTTGCCGGGTCTTTGTCCCGGTATTTTTTGTTCACTGTTCCTGTGCCGCCCCATTTTGCCGAACCATGTTCCTCCCCTTTGCGGTAATTCCTGCGTGTAGAATAATAGACGCCGATTCCCATACCATAAGCAAACAGATAAATAAGGACTGCCTTGATACTGTACCTGCATATCGTTATCTGAAACGGATGATTCAGGGCTTCGGGAAATCTGCTTGTTATCTCTATGATACCGCCGCTGATATAGGGTGCTGTCAGCAAGGCAATCCATATGACAGGAATGATTCCGCAAAGGCAGAAGACTAGCTCCTCCTTTCTGCCGTTATCGTTCTTCATTATTTCTTGACTGCATGACCTTTCTCTTTTTTAACGGGGCTTTGGACACTTTGATTATCAAGTCGTCAACAGGGTCTGTGGGGCGTTCTTCCTTGATTTGCGCACTGCGCAAGGCATTAAGTGCGTGAAACATGATATTCTTTTCATATCTGTCCAGAACCAGATTGTAGCGTTCTTCTTTCATTGGCTGCACCTCCTAGCGTTCCTGCCCTTTGGATTTGGCAGGTTTATTTTTTCCAAGGCTTTTGTACATATCATTCTGGATTTCTCCCAGTACGTCCCGCATTTTTCCAAGCTCTCCCTTGAATGTCTGCATATCCATGTCAGCATATTCTTTCGGGAGCTGACCGAAGTGAAAGGCTTTTGTATCTACGCCATAACGGGAGCTGACCATATAGGCGACGCAGTATGATTTGAACTCAGAATTGTCCCTGCTTTCTTTGTGCTTAAAATCAAAAACTGCCGCCGACACTTCTTTCGCCATGCCCGTGAAAAGCTGTTCTTCGCTGAGTCCTGTCTGGATAAAGATGGTCTGCTGTCCACTGTCATAGAAGGCGGGAAGTTCCAGTTCTTCTATTGGCACAAAAGATACCGGACTCGCATCTATCATTGCCGCTACCAGCTCCCGCATACTTTTTAGTTCCTGCGGCTTCTGCCTGTCTTTCGCTGTGGTCTGGGATATGTCATAGACGACCTTCATCTGACATCCAAATGCCGTTGTCCCATCCTCTCTCTGGTATGGTTTCCCCGGCTCAAGAATGGTAATTTTCTGCGCGCCCTTTTCCACATAGGCATGGCTCTGTTTCCATCCGTTACTGTCTTTCAGTTGCATCGCTTCGGGCATCTGCGCCGTTACTAAGATAGCGTTGTTGACCGAATAGCGGTCAAAATGCCCTTGTATATCAAGATACTGGCGGAAGGCACTGCCGTCTGCCATCATCTTTTTGCAAGTATTGTCAATCTGTTCGTAGATTTCCTCCCTCTGTGCCTGTTTCTGCGCCGCCCATTCTGCTTTGTCAAAGGGTCTGCCGCCGCTGAAAATATCATAGATGCCCATTATCTGTCTCCTTTCGATTTTGGTTTTCTTTTCCGCTTCTGGGGCTGCCTGTGTCTGGTCTGCCCTGTAGACGTTCTGTCTTTCCCGCCAGATATTTTTTCTTTGCTTCGATTCTTGGATGCTTCGGTTTCCTTTTCCTTTCTGCTTGTCTTAATTTTTTGCAGTTCCTCTTTGACCGACGGTTTTTCTGCCTTAGTCATAGTAGCCCCCTCTGCGGATTTCTTTTGCTGCTCTGAGATAGGCTCGGACAGAGGGGATTTTTCTGTCTCTGCCTTTATGGGGTTTGGGGATTTTTCTTCTTTCTGTCCGGGTTTGCCCATGAGGGCGTCAAGCAGCTTATCTTTTTCTTCTTTCTCCTGCGTATCTATTCCCGTCTCTGGCTGGCTTTTTGATGTGTCCTTTACATCTCTTGATTCCTCTGCTTTGGTCACGATTGACGCAGTATCCACGGAAGCAAGATGGAAGCGTTCCACAATACGGTTGATTTTTGCCGCATCTTCCGCACGTGCTATCACATCTACTTCTGCATTGGGGTCTTTGTTTCCCCGGTCTGTAAGGACGCAGTAGAGGACGCCATATTTTTTTGCTTCTTGCGTAAATCTTTTTAAATCGCTGTTTTTTACGGTAAAAACTTTCAGTTCTTTCCCTGAACGGAGCATATTTGTGAGCCTTGCCTTGCCCATTGTTTTTTGTTCTTCTTTTAAGATGGAATATAAGAGAATTGTGATATTCTTCGCGCCTGCCCCGGAGATTCTTGCAGCGACCTCAACTCCTTCTAAGCTCATTTTTACAATTTGTTCTGCCGCTTCGCCGCCTGTGTTCATTTTTCATCGTCTCCTTTCCTTTTTCTTTTGTTTCTTCTGCCCGTATGATTTGCATTTTCTTTCTGAGTGTTTCGCTGCGGGCTTCGATTCCCTCGCATAATCTGACCTCCTTGCGTATGACTTTCAATCGCTCCGTAATTTCTGTGATTTGAGCCTTGACCGCTTCTTTTTCTCCGTTTTCACTGCCGGGGACAGCGTCGGTTAATTTTCGGGATTGGGCGTATAACCCCTTGCGTTGTTCGGTCAATTCCTCCATCTCTGTTTTCAGAGAACCTTTATATTCGGAAAGCTGCCCTGCCGTTTCTATATGGTTTCGGCAGAGCAGCTTTGTTTCTCTGGTGATTGCATCCATCTTCATCAAATCTTCTTTGAGAAGATAGTGAAGCCTTGCATAATTCTTGTTCTTTCTTTTCGGCAGGATGCCGAGCCTGAAACAATAATGAAGATACAGCCCCCGCAAGCCGCCGATTTTCTTTACTTTTTTGGTGCTGTCATTTACTCGGTATATCTTTACTTGCTTTTTAGGTTCTGCAAGGGCAGTGAATTTTACTGCGTAGGTATTTTCCCGTATGCGCTCTATAATCCTCTCGTTGGTGTAATCGCCGCCGAGCTTGTAAAGCCGCTTGGGTCTTTCCCAACCTTTGCATATAATTGTCCAGTATTTTCGGTTTGGATTCAGATTGATACGGTATCCCATCATTGCTAACTGACGGTCGAAGTCTTTCAGGGTGAATGACTTGCTTATGGCTTCGTCGATTGCCTGCCTTGCCACATTGTCCCGATTGGGTAAACCGTTCTTCTCGGCTTGGCAGAGGGCGTAGGGTTTCTTCCTGCCTATTGGGTCTTCGATGACAGATAGGGCATACTCCCGGCACAATTCATCGGAACGCTGGCGTAATAGCCGTAGATTTTTCTTGTTGTCGTGATAATGCTTTCCATCTGTATAAGATACCGAGTTTATTACAAAGTGGTTATGCAGACAGTTTGTGTTTAGATGGGTCGCTACGATAGCTTGGAACCTGTCGCCCCACATTTTTTGCGCTAATTTTACGCCGATTTCGTGCGCCTGCTCTGGCGTGACTTCTCCTTGCTTAAAGCTCTGGAATCCGTGGTAGCAGACTATCTTACTTTCATCCTGATACTGTGCTTTTGTTATTGCCATTTCATCCCTTGCGGTTACCGGGTCGCAATTTACTCCTGTGACGAAAAATTGCTGTTCGGTCTTGTCGCTGTTGGCAGCATACTTCATCACATCTCCCATTGCCTGTAAATCAGCGTCGGTATAATCAGGATTGACTGTCTTATCAGGATTCTTGGCATAGTCCAGAGGGTGGTCGAGCCTGCCCCTTACATCCCAGATTTCGCAGACTGCCATTATGTTGCCGCCCGTTTCGGGAGAAGATATTTTTTTCGGACGTCAATCTGGAAATCGTGCCATCGCTTAGCTTCTTCCCGAAGCATCGGTGTGTCTATGAAGCCGAGGGCGTTTGCTTTCGCCGCAAGCTGGTTGATACGGTTTCCGATTGCTGACAGCTCCCGCATTATCTTGTAGAATTCCGGGTCTGGCTTTTGGCAGAGACGGTATCCCATGACCATAGAACGCAGAAGGGCTTCTTTGGAACGTCCTGACTGCCCTACAAGTCTGTATAGGTAATCAGCTTCTTCTTCCGACAGCCGAAAAAGTATCTGCACATTTCTCTTTCTCATGCTCTGTCCCCCTTCTTTCTGACGTTCTGTTTATTTGCAATATGCACATGCTGGCTGCGCCGAACATTCCGCCGAGCATTGTGCCAAGGATAAAAAATATGGCTTCTTTCATGTCTGGATTCCTTTCTTATATTTCTCTTTTGCACGGGGTATTAGGGGATTCCCCTAACAAGCGAATTTGGTTAGCCAAATTCAGTGCTTGGTAAGACGTGTTTTTAACATCCGTCCTCGCTGCAACATCCTCCGCATATCGGACACTGGAAGGTACAGCCCGAACAATAACTGTTCTTTAAGGCTTCGTTCTTCATCCCTGATTCTTTGGGATTGCCCTTGCAGGAATCGGTTATAACGGCTTCTCCGCAAGCAAAATCTTCCTCGGAGAACTGGATTGCATTGCTGTCAAAGAGAATATTTCTCAATTTTTCTGCCGCCTGTTCGGAGTTGTCGGCATAGATAGTGAGGGGTTTTTCATAATGGATATTCAGCTTCACTTTGTATTCTTTCAATGGATTTTCCTCTCTTTCTGTTTTTGTTTGATACATTTTAATGGGATTGGGTTGCTGGTCTTTACCGGGGATTCGCTGATTATTAACGTGCGTCTCTCCTTTCCTGATTAGTTTTGGGTCTTACTATCCCCAGATAGGACAATAAAAAATCGTTGTAGTCCTTACCTACTGGCGGCGGGGAATCAACGATTTGGTATTGTTTCTGTAATAATTCTTTTAGCGCAGCGGTACATAACCGCCCTGCTTTGTCATTATCCAGATGCAGATGGATAGTCTGTATCTGTGGATTAACTTGCAGAAATGTGGTCAAAGCGATAGGAAGTTTACTATCTTTTATTTCTTTTTTAGGCTGATATACGCCTGACAATGAAAGTAAATTTGTTTCATGGTAATCTTTTCCTTCGCATTTTAGATAGGTGGCATAGGACAGCAGGTCAATGGCGGCTTCAAATAAATGCACGGTTTCGCTTGACTCTTTGGGCAAAAGCCGAAACGAATACCGCTTGTCGCTCCCCGATGCGTCTCTCTTAAAGCTGCCAACTATACTTCGGCAGGCTGCATATCTGGGCGTCCCCATTTCATCTTTTCCAATAAATATTGCGTTGTGGTAATCAGCACTTTCAAAGAGTATTCCGTTAGCAATGCACTCTTGGATTAGTGGGTAATCAATGCCCCGTCTGAATAGATACTCTGTTACTCGGTCACAATTTTTATTCTTTGGCGGCAGGAGCAGTATCTTGGGTTCTCTCTTTATTGGGGATGCCGATAGGGGAGCCCAGTCTGCGGCGGTCTGCCCTGTGAGTGTTTCTACAGCTTTGATAAAGTCGTAATCTTTGACTTTGATAAGGTAGTCGAGAGCAGATATGCCGCCGAAACCTCTCGACCACCAATACCATTTTCCGTTGGAAATCTTTAAGCTGTCATGCTCTTTGGTGCAGTAGACATTGCCTGCGACTCTTTTTAGATTGCCCGGTTCGTAACGCTGCAGGTAGGTCAGTAAATCCATTTGCCTAGCCTGTTCGATTACTTCGGGGGCAATCTTTACGTATGATGTGTTACTTTTCATTCCATTCAATCACCTCCTGAAATTGAAAAAGCCAAGGGATTTTCTTAACAGAAAAGCTCTCGGCTATGTAGATACGACGGCAGCACCTTCACGCTGACGTCGTCTTCTCTCAGTCAGTCCATTATAAAATCCCTGCCTTTTTCAGATATCCCACGCTGTCATAACAGCCACGGAAGTAGACTGACTGAATTTCCATGTCTGTAAGTTTGTTTTTCAGCTCCATCACTTTAATCAGTGCCGCACATTCTTCCACGGTCAATTCCTCCTCTGTTTCCGTGTCAAACACGCCTAAGACTTTCGGATATTTCTCATACAATCCCTCAATCTTGGCTTGTACGGCACGGTATTCCTCGTTTTCTCTGGACAGCTTTGCTATGACAGAACCAAGGTATTCATGGAAGATATTGCTGTGGGCATCTACAAAAGTTTCAAATCTAAACGAATCAGACATTCTTCCTCACCTCCTTTTTTTCTAATCCAATTTTATTATACTACCCAAAACAGAGCAATCCAAATGTGTAAACTAGGTTTAACGCTCCCTGTCCATACATTTTTTCTCTGGCTGTTCGCCGTCCTGTTCCTGCCCGTCGTCAATTACAGCGTTGTCCTTTTCATTCAGATTCAGCTCAATATTGAGGGCATTGAGCCGTTCCGTCTTTTCTTTCAGCTCATTTTCAAAAGCAAACGGCTTTTTTACTTCCTCTTTTGCGGTTTCAAGCTGTGCGATAGTTTCCTCCTTTCTGGTCTTGGCGGCTTCCAGCCTTGCGGGGAGTTTGGCGATTTCATTCTCAATTCTGGTAAGATTGCCAAGGGCATCCGCACCTAGCTCCACCTTATATTTCCTCATTCCGCAAATGTTTAGGCAGTAGCAGGTGTTAAAGGTATCATAGAAAACCTCCATCTGAAAGCCACGGTAGCTGCCGATTTGTATCGGCTGTGACAGTGGATTTTCCTTGCAGATGGCAAGCAGCATCCCGCCTGCGTCCGCTTTTTCTTTGTAGGTTACGCCGTTTAAGGTCATCGGGCAGAACTTATTCTCGCCCTGCGGCTTGTGCTGACTGGCAATCTTAACATCGTTCCCATATCCTGCAATGCGTTCCTCATAATCCTTAATCTCCTTCGGGTAGTGCTTCAGTATCCTGTCCTCAAGGTCGTAATGCTCGGAAAGATAACTCTGCTTCAGGACTTTCAGCTTCGCCACCTGCATATCCAAATCCATTTTTTCCTTGAAACGCTCGTCGCCTGTGGCAAGCATTTTCACCTCCGCAAAGGAAAGGGCGACCTCGTCCACGTCCTCGGCAGAACGCACAGGGCTTTTGCTCGTCATTATCTGAGAGATGAATTTCTGTTTTCCCTCCACAAGCTGATAGAGGTAGGCATCAAAGGTTTGTTCCGTCACATATCGGTAGACTTCAACCTCTGGGAACATATTTCCCTGCCTTTCAATCCTCCCTTGACGCTGTTCTAAGCACGACGGTTTCCACGGGCAATCGAGGTTATGAATCGCAATTAGCCTGTCCTGACAATTTGTACCCGCACCCATCTTCTGGGTAGAGCCAAACAATACACGCACCTCGCCGCTTCTTACCTTGGCAAATAGTTCTTTTTTCTGTGCGTCAGTAGTAGCTTCATGGATAAAACGCACCTGCTCCGCAGGGATTCCACGTTGTATAAGTTTCTTCCTCATATCATCATAGACATTATCAAATTGGTCGGGCAGCATTTCAAAGATATTTTCGCTGACTTCCTGCATTTCTATTATCTTTTTATTAGTAGGTGTCGATAAATCAGAGAATACAAGTTGTGCCGCTTTGGTGTCGGTATGTTCCTCCCAGATACGGTAAATATTGTTCACACAGGCGTTGACTTTGCTGTTCGGGTCGTCTGGCAGCAGCGGGTCAATCAACCTCTGGTCAAGTGCCAGTTTCCGACCGTCATTTGTGATTTTGAGCATATTATCAAATTGTGGCATTACAAGCCTTGCTCTTACTTTTTCGGCTCGCTTGGCAAGCCCCGCCACCATTTCCGTCTGGATTTGGCTCGGCTTTGTCTTGATATTATGGTAATTGACCTTTGGCACGGGCAGTTTTAGCATATCGGCGGTCTGAATGTCCGCAACTTCACGGAACATCTGCATCAATTCTGGCAGGTTGTAGAACTTTGCAAACCTTGTCTTGGCTCGGTAATTCGTGCCTTCGGGGGCGAGTTCCAGAGCCGTAACCGTTTCACCAAACGTGGAAGCCCAACTGTCAAAATGCTGCAATCCGTTCCTTGCAAGGGTGTCATACTGCAAGTACCTCTGCACGGAGTACATCTCGACCATCGAGTTACTGATGGGCGTGCCTGTTGCGAAAACCACGCCGCGGTTTCCCGTAATTTCGTCCAGATAGCGGCATTTCATAAACAAATCGCTTGACTTCTGGGCTTCGGTCTGGGCGATACCGCCAACGTTCCGCATCTTGGTGTAAAGGTAAAGGTTCTTGTAAAAATGACTCTCATCTATAAAGAGCCTGTCTATGCCCAATTCCTCAAAGTTTATCACGCTGTCTTTCCGCTTGGTGTCGTTGAGCTTGTCTAGCTTCGCCTTGATAGCTTTCCTTGTTTTCATGAGTTGCTTAACCGTAAACTGTTCCCCGTTGGATGCCTGCACTTCGTCTATTCCTATCTCTATATCATGAAGCTGCCGCTTGAGCTGTTCCCTCTGTCGTTCCTCGCTGATGGGGATTTATTGTGATAGGTAAGGCTTTGATGTTGTCTCCACCTTTTCCCCCACTTAGCACCGTACGTGAGAGTTTCCTGCTCA
>ERZ808028.440-NODE-440-length-35763-cov-5.330438_pt1 | contig 35763 bp, 29 predicted proteins | sample MGYA00380184_ERZ808028 | MGnify/ENA primary metagenome ERZ808028 (study PRJEB31490, sample SAMN06133397) | mouse gut metagenome | isolation source: J8_1 | host: mice | place: China: Chengdu | collected 2015-05 ...
AAGGGACGAGGGAATGTCTGTATGACAGTAATGATGAGGTGAGGAGATATGCAAAAAGTCGGATCGGGAATTGACAGATCTAGTATATTAAGGGGGGATAACTGCCTATATTAATGAAAACCGAGTTTCAAAATAGAGTGCCAGTCGCTTTTGGCGTACAGGAAACGCACAATATTTATCTGTTTTTCTTCCTCTAAAATGGTATAGAAAGCGAGATAATTTTCCACCGTCACAAAACGGACTCCCCAGGAAGAAAGAATCTTATCATCTACGATTGGATGCTTCATGGGAAATTGTGAAAGTGTGCTGATTTGGCGTTCTGCTTCATCTAACAGATGATCTGCAGCCTGTGGGTTCTTTAAAACAGATTCTATATAGTTCGCCGCATGAACCATATCTTTCTCTGCCGTAAGAGTAATGTGGATATGATAATTCATCATCTACGGCGGCTCCTTATATCAGCCATTGCTTCTGAAAACGGGCGTGTCCTGCCTGCAGCGACATCTTCAAGACCTTCATGGATCAGCCCGTATAATTCAAAGCGGCCTACAAGCTGTTCGTATGCTTCAATACTCATAACGGCAAGATCACCTTTTCCGTTTTTTGTAATAAAAACAGGCTCAGAATAATCATGGCAGAATCTGGAGATTTCGTTGTAACTGTTACGCAAATCTGCGCTTGATCGGATTGTTGGCATATCAGTACCTCCTTTATAAAGAAATTATACATAAATTTCTTTATATCGTCAAGGGGAATTGGATGGTTTTTCTACTTGTATAGTATAGGCGTTTTTTATAGCATTATGAAAAATAATTGTCAGCCAGACTTTCATCTGATAGAATATCTTTAAATTTCACTTATTTATTGAGGTTAAATTTTTATATCATATAATTTTCTTATGATAGGGAAGGAGCGGGGAATGACGGATAGAAAGGATATCATTGAGCTGTCTGTGGATAAGTGTATTTCCATATACGACGAGATGGTGACGGAAATACAGGATACAGACGGGTACAGCAAAATTTACGGATCTGCGCCCAAGATCCTGCTCATAAAGTATGGGGCGGGATGCATGAAAAAATTTGATTTTGTATTGACGGATATATGGAATGCGTGGTGCTATGGCGATGGAAAACTGGAGGTTACGGAAAAGATGCGGGAGCCGGTGCGAAAACCTGTATCCGGCATGTTCTTTGCGGAAGCCTCGGCTGAGTTTATGATCGATACGGAAAAGCAGTATGTGTATCTGAGTTATTACTTTGGACCGAGGTACGCGCGAGGGATCAGATATACCTATACATGGGCGGAACCTGAGGGAACAGCAGCGTTTTGCAAAGAAGAATTACTGTGGGTGTCATAAGGTGGAGCAGGGATGTTTGATGTCTATTTTTCCGGCAGATCCGGGAGTTTTGACGGAATGATGAGATGACCTGGGGATATGAAAAAGGTAATATGGATAAAGATTATAAAAAAAATATAAAATATATTACAAAGTATTTCACTCCGGTTTTTGCCGTCTTCTATTTCTGCCTGTGCCTTTCCATGCACCCTGCTGTGCGTGAGAGCTCATTTGCTGGGGAAGAATGCATGCTGTACTATGTGGTGAATGCGGACGGCATGAAGGGGCTGGGGCACAGTATTCTGATGGTCGTGGATGAGAAGGGGTGTGGAACGGTGTTTAGCTTTAACGGGATGCAGTGTTCGCTCCCGGAAAGCCTTATGGGGAAGGGCGGCGTCGGGAAACTGAGCGTGGGGACGATGGACGTGGAGGAGACGAGGGCTTTTCTGCTCTCCGGCGATCTGGCTCTGGAGGGCGACCAGCTTACGGACAATTACGATATGGCGCTGTACAGACCGATCACGGCGGAGGACTATCAGACCATATTGGAACAGACAGCTCAGTACAGGGAGGCGGAGGAAGCGTTTGCGGCTTTGTACGGGCAATGGGTGACAGAGGAAGATGCCGGCAGGAAGGCGGAGTATGCGCAGGCATTGGAACAGATGGGGCGTGAGATAAGCCCGTCGGTATACCGGATCTATACCAATAATTGCGACCATGTCGCCAGGGCGTTTATTTCTTCCATCGACCCGGACATGCAGGAATATATACGGAATGCATGGCGTATCACGCCGAACGGAAATCTGAAAGCTTTTGGGAAGAAGGCGGAAAAGTGGGGCGTTATGACACTGGGGGAGCAGACTTTGAAGGAGAGGGTCTTGATGTTTCTGGTAAGTTTTTGATCCTGTGTTTGCGGCAGGGGTTTTGACTGACAGGGTGATAAATATGGGGAATAAAAGGATGAGGGCAGAAGGGAAGAGTTTTTGCAGATGGCTGGTTTTGATCAATAAAAGAAAAATATGGGGGATATTATATCCGGTATTGACAGTCAGTTTATTTCTGGCGGGCTGCGGGCAGGCGGCTCCGGCACATGGTTCCGAAGGGGAATATGCAGGGGAGCCAGGCGAAATAAATACGGAGATCGCAGCGGATAGCCCGGAAGAGACAGAGAACCGCACAGAAGCAGATCCGGAGAACGGGGAAGAGACAGAGTACAGCGCAGAAGAAGTTTTGGAGAACTGGAAAAAGAACACCGCCAATGTGATCGTTGGCACATGGAAAAATATACAGGATCCGGAAAAGGAATGGATGACTTCTTACAGGACCTGTTTTTCTGCGGACGGAAGGGCGGTGCATTACGGCGGGAGAAATGTAGATGTCGGCACATGGATGAAGGAGGGGGATATCTGTACCGCATGTTTTGACGACTGTGTGTATATCGGAATCAGCGGCGAAAGATATGAGCTTCCTTCCTATACTGTCACGTTTCAGGTGTTTTATTCGGAGGATGGAGAGGAAATGTTCCTTGATCGAAATACGGACAGGGGTGCCGAGATCGTATTGGAACTGGAGACAGAGCAGGGGACAGAGAGCTATACCGCCACGGATCATGATGATTACAGGTGCCCGCTTTATTACGAGAGCGACTTTTCGGAAATTCACAACAATGCAATAGATTATTGTCCGAGGATCGCAGAATACGGCGATCTGATCAGGCAGGAGCTTCTGGGTATGGCGGAGGCTTTGAGCGAAGGGGAAGCGGAGGAAGAACGGGAGGCGATGCCGTGCACGCTGGAAGAGGTTTTGACATTTGATTTTACTGGGGACGGCAGGGATGAGATATTTGTTTATGCGGAATCCTTTGCCAGCTATTGGACGAATGAGGGGACGGTCTATATCCTTTCGCCTGCGAAGGAAGGCGGTTATACGATCCTGACGGAAAATACGGACTTCAGGGGAGGGTATACCGATATATTGGCGCCTGACGGAACGAAACTGCTCTCACTGGGTTATAATGCGCCTTCCTCATGGAAAGGCGGAGTCAGGTATCATCTGGGGTACAGGGAAGGGCAGATCGTGGTGGATAAAAAGGAATCTTATGACTTTCACTGGGATCTTCCTTTAATAAATTATGTGAATGATTTTGAGAACGGAATCTTTTATGTATATGTCGCGAGAAATCCCCTTGAAGGAGTAGGTGATCACTATGGGTGGTATATCGACACGAAAGACAGTATCAAGATAGATGAGGAGGCATTTGAGCCTGTTTTTCTTCCCTTTACCAGATATAAAGTAGGAGGAAACAATTATCCTGCGGCATATTTTTCTTTTCATCCTTTTCCGGAAGGCTGGTGGCAGGATGGGGGAAGGTATCCGGAGGACGCAGAAGAGTATTACGGGGAAGACTATGATTATTGCGTGGATGGTCATTATGTGCCAGGATTAGCTTATTGGATCGACAAGGCAAAAGACGATGATCCGGATAAGATGCTGAAAGAGGCAGTGGAAAAATCAGGCTATCAGATGGAGCGCGTGGCATACCCCTGGACGGAGGAAACAAAAAAGAATGTGACAGAGCTTCTCCGCTGCCCTGTGGCGGATTATTATTATATCTCTGACGATCATGCCGCCTATTATGCGTTAGGGGAAATTCGTTTTGTGGAAAGAGAAAAGTGATGAATTCATGAGATGTAAAAGGTGGTGAAACAGTGAATTATTATATTGCGGATACACACTTTGGGCATGATAATATTCGTAGACTATCAAACAGACCATTTAACACAATAGAAGAGATGGACAAAACAATTATTGACAACTGGAATAGAAGAGTAACGGATAACGATGATGTGTATATATTAGGTGATTTCTCGTATAAGAGTGAAGATCCGATTTTATATCTCAGGCAGTTAAGGGGGCGTAAACACCTGATAGTCGGAAATCATGATGGGAAGCTGCTCAAAAATCCTGCCTGTAAGGATTATTTGGTGGAGATTGCCGATATGAAAATGGTGAATGACAATGGGACTCAGATTGTCTGTTGTCATTATCCTTTGGTTGAATGGAACGGATATTATAGGAATGTTTTGCATTTTTATGGACATATCCATAACAACTTTGATAATGAGACTAATCAATATATTTCTAAGGTTAAAAATGCCTATAATGTTGGTGTAGATATTATCGGTTTTATGCCGGGAACACTAAAAGAAATTATAATGCAGGTGACAGAATGAGCGTTGACGGGAAATTGTGAAGCTGTTTGGGAGAAAAAGGCGTGGATAAAATAGAAAGTCAATGGTTAAAAAAATGATTGTCAGCCAGGCTTTCATCTGATAGAATATCTGTAAATCACACTTATTCATTAAGTGTAAATTTCTATATCAAATCTTGCTTCTTTCAATTTCAGGCAAGTATCCAATCAAATTTACGGAATAATGGTATGGGATAAAACAGTATTTCGGATAGGAGCGCCATCTTCTGCGCCTGTCATGGAATTTGCAGTCTGTTTGTGTGTCATGCCGGAAAGGGATGGTGTCACAGATGGCAAAAGAGAAAGAAAACAGCGCGGTAAAATTGCAGCAGACAAGAATTACAAAGTACAGGGACAGTTCAGGAAAGATCATTTTCGAAGATCCGGTTTTGTGTTCCCAGTTTTTGCGAGGGTATTCGGGAATTCCGATGTTGAAGGATGTCCGTCCGGAGGATATCGAGGATGTTACGGAGCGGTATGTCCACCTGTTTACAGAGGAGAGAAATTCGGATGTAGTAAAGAAAATAAATTTAAAGAATAATCCATTTTATTTGGTCTCCCTTATTGAACATAAGTCGGATGTCGATTATAATACTATTATGCAGGTGTTCCGATATATTACTTTTATCTGGGAGGACTACGAGAAAGAGCAGGAAAAAATGCATGCGGGGATCAGTAAAACGAAAGGATTTCGGTATCCGCCTGTACTGCCGATCGTATTTTATGACGGGACAGATCGCTGGACGGCGGCGACAAGCCTTCATGAGCGGATATTGTTCAGCAATGTGCTGGGAAAGTATATCCCGGATTATCAATGTGTCCTGATCCAGCTCAGGGATTACAGCAATGCGGAGCTGATGGAGAAGAAGGATGAACTGTCCATACTCATGATGATAGACCGGCTGAAAAATGCGGCGGATTATGCGAAGCTCAAAGACGAAGCGGATGAGGTTTTTTTGAAAGAAGTGACGGAAGATTCCCCGGAATATCTGCTGAAGTTGATGGCGCAGGTTATAGAAGTGTTTTTGGTCAAGATGAACGTGCCGAGAGAGGAAGTGGAACTGTTCACGGATCAGATAAAGGAGCGGAAAGTGGGAGAACTGTTTAAACATTTTGAAGGTTGGGATATTCAGGCGGTCAGGAGAGAAGCGGAGAAAGAAGTCAGAGAGGCAAGGAAAGAAGTAAAGAAAGAAGTAAAGAAAGAAGTAAAGAAAGAAACAGAAAGAGGAATCCAAAAGCTGGTAAAAGTCATAAAAGAGTTGTCTGGTTCCCAGGACACAGCGATAAAGAAGCTTATGGAAGAATACGGGCTCACAAAAGAAAATGCAGAGGAAAAGATTGCATCATACTGGTAAAGGCGCAAAGCGGCAGGGGGTTTTTCGGGGCAGGTGATTTCGGTTACCTGCTTTTTCTGCTCTTCAAGTGGTAAAATCAAGTATTAACGGGGACAGAAGATATTATGCGGAAAAGTGGTATATCGGTTGATAAAAGAAAGATATGGGGTATATTATATCCGGTATTGGCAGTCAGTTTATTTCTGGCGGGCTGCGGGCAGGCGACAGATGATGACGGCACGGATATATTGCCGGAGAGGGTGCAGGGAGATTCTGCAGGGCAGGGTGAAAGCGGTAAAATGGCGGATTCCGGTGCGGAGCCGGAAGAAGACAATGCGGGTTCTGGCGGGCTTTCGGCGGAATATGCCGCGGAAGGGGCAACAGAGCCTGACAGTGGAGAAAATATGGACTCCATCGCCGTGATCTCTCCGGACGGGAAAGAGATCGATTGGGCGGTGTACTCGGAGGGTGTCTACTGTTACAGCAGTGTCATTGATCTTTGGTCGGGCATAGGTCTATATGGTTATCTGTCGGAGGACGGGGAGGAGATAACGCCCTGTATCTACAGTGAGGCGGCTCCTTTTTCCGAGGGGCTTGGGTGTGCGCTTTTGGACGGGAAATACGGGTATATCGGAGGGGATGGGGAGACAGTTCTGCCCTTTCAATATGATCAGGCTTCTCCGTTCCGGGAGGGTGTGGCTTACTTTTCGATCGGGGAGGAATACGGACTGATCGACCGGGAAGGGAATGTGGTTTTGGAGCTGACGGACTGCGACAGCATCAGTTCTTTCCGGGAGGGACTCGCATATTTCAGTGTGGACGGGCGGTACGGGTACATGGATAAAAGCGGAAATGTCGTGATCGAGCCGGTGTACGACGATGCGGGGTATTTTTGCGGGGGACTTGCGGTGGTGATGAAGGGCGGGTTTGTCGGGGTGATCGGAAAGGACGGCGGAGAGGTCCTTCCGCTCGAATATGAAAATATCACGTTGGAGGATGCCTGTATCATTGCCCGGAAAGAAGGCAGGTTTTATTTTTTTGACAGGGACGGCGAAGAAGTCTCCTCGGGTGATTGGGACGAGATATCGAAGGGCAGAGATGGCAGAGACGTATTTTATCTGTATAAAAACGGTAAAGCGGGTTTGGCAGACAGGGAGGGCAGGATCATCCGGAATCCCATATATGCGCGTCTGTCAGCAATCCCCGGGAAGGAGTCTGCCATAGTGCAGAACGGAAATGGAACATTCGGCGTTTTGGGTTATGACGGGGAGGTAAAAGTGCCGTTTTGCTACAGCGATATCCGCTGTGTGAGTGATGGGAGCGCTCTAAACGTATCAAAAGCGGACGGGCTGTATGTCACGGATGCGGTTACCGGAAAGACGGGATATCTCTCGGGGGAGGATCTTTCCGTGAAAATACCGGTGATCTATGATGATCTGTGGGACTTTATGGACGATCGGGCGGCTGCAAGGCTGGATGGCAAGGCAGGTGTGGTCCGGTATGACTGGACTGTGGAAATGCCTTTTTCGTACGACGGGATCAGTCTGTTTTCCGACGGCTCCATAGCGCTGCGGACCGGAGAGACATGGGAACTGAAAGACAGGGAAGGAAACGTGATCTTTGCCGGAGAATGCGGCTTTATCAGCGAGCAGGGAGAGGGTTATACAATATCGACGGACGGTAAGACCAGTTTTTATGACAGACAGGGGAGGGAGGTTGTGTCGGACCGCGACGGTTACGACCTGAACATGAACAGAAACCGGGTCTTTGGGGCGGAGAACAGTTATGTTTTAAGCAGCGGTATCCTGTTAAAAACAGGGAAGGAGAATGGAAGTGACCGTGAGGAGGAACTTCTGGTCAATCAGATCACACCGCGGGCGGGGGCTTTTGCGGAATTGATGAAAAACGGGAGTATTACGACAGATACCACGGGACCGGAACACACGACGGACGCGGAGATGCTGCGGCAGTGTAAGAGATTCGGCAAGCTGTACCGGACGGAAGAGGAGGGGGAGCTCATGCTGTATTTTTATGCGAAGCCCTGGGTGCAACCGATGTTTTCGGAATCGTACAGCGGATTTTTTGTCGCAAAAAACGGGCAGGCAGAACAGCAGATAACGGCTTCCGAGTGCGGCGGTTCGATGAAAGGGGACAGGATCTGTTTCTGGTATGATACGGAAAAAGGGGCGTTAAAGCCGGGCACCGTCGGAAGTTACGGCGGGTTCGGCGGAATGGCAAATGGCGGAGAAATCTATCATCTGGGACGGGGGAAGGCGGTTTTGGAGAATTCTTACATGCACAGCAGTGAGATATCTGCGGACAGCGAGGTGAAGGAGACGTATTTTATCAACGATAAGGCGGTATCGGAGGAGGCGTATCTTGCGGTGGAGAACAGGTACCGGGAGTATACGCCGATCGGAAGGTGAATCGCCGGATTTGCCTATACACAAGATAGGCAAGTATAGCGAATTATCAAGATGATATGCATCGATCATAGAGAGGAGGCAGCGTATGCGCACTTTACAGGAGAAGGACAGGGAAAATATCCTGCGGTATGTGAGGAAGGAGCCGGAGATGAACCTGTTCCTGATCGGGGATCTGGAGAATTACGGCGTGGAGAGCAAAACGGTCAATTTCTATCTCCACGAGGAAAAAGGACGGTGGGATTTCCTGATTTTGAGGTTCCATCAATTTTTCATATTGTACAGTCAGTATGAGGACTATAACGCGAAGGAGGCGATCCATTTTCTGAGACAGCAGAAACCGGATTGCATCAGCGGGAAGAAAGCGCTGCTTGAGAGAATTGCGGTCGCCTTCCCGCAGTGGAAGATCGAGTCCACCTATATGAGCCGCTGTGATCCGCCGGAGGGCGGTACGGAGGTATGCCTGGATGAGACGGAAGGTCTTATGGTCCGTCCGCTGGAAAGGGAGGATGTGCCGGAAGCGGTGGATCTGCTTTCCGATATAGAAGAGTTCGCAAAAACCTTCAGAAGAGAGGGACGGGAGGAACAGATCAGACGGATGGAGGAGGAGATGACGCAGGGCGGCAAGACGGCTGTGGGCGGATTTTCGGACGGGCGTATGGTATCCGTCGCTTCCACCAGTGCGGAGAACTCGGAGAGCGCGATGGTCGTGGGTGTCGCCACGATTCCGGAATACAGGAGGAAAGGCTATGCTTCCGCAGTGGTTTGGGCGCTGTGTCTGGACTGTTTCAGGAGAGGGAAAAAATATCTGTGCCTGTTTTATGACAACCCGGCTGCTGGGAGGATATACAACCGGATAGGCTTTAAGGAACTGGGGGAGTACGGGATGCTGCGGTGATTTAGGGAGGATGTGCCTGACAGACTGAAAAAATATGGTTTCTGGTATAATACGAGGAGAATAGAGAAATGTTTTCGGAAAGCGAGATAAAGGAGTGTATTGTCAAAGATAAATCGGTATTGGAGGAGGCGTATCTTGCGGTGGAGGGAAGGTATCAGTGGTATATGCCGATCAGGATAACGATACTGTTTTCCGCAATGTTGTTCTGTCTGACAGGTTGCGGCAGGCAGGATGTGCCTGTGACAGATGCTGCCAAAACAGAGGAACCGAAAGCGGAGATGGAGGGTGAGGCGGCAGAAAACGAGACTGGGGAAATCGCGGAGGATGTCCCGCAGGTACAATCTGAGGACGATGCCGCGGCGGCATCGTCGGTCTGTGAAATCTCCACGGAGGAAGATATTGATTGGGCAATCTGGTCCGAGGGCATTTACTGTTACAGCAATGGTGAACTGTGCGGTTATCTGGACGGGGAGGGAGAGAGGATCACCGAGTGTGTATATGAGGAGGCGATGCCTTTTTCCGAGGGGCTTGCCTGTGTGCGCCGGAACGGAAAGTACGGTTACATCGGGAAGGACGGGGAGATAATGCTGCCTTTTATTTATGATCAGGCATCTTCCTTCCGGGAAGGGGTGGCATATTTTTCGATCGGGGAAGAGTACGGGCTGATCGATCCGGAGGGAAATGTGGTTCTGGAGCTGACAGACTGTGACAGTATCAGTTCTTTCCGCGAGGGATTGGCGTATTTCAGCGTGGATGGCAGGTACGGCTATATGGATAAAAACGGCAGGATCGTTGTGGAACCTCTTTACGATGATGCGGGCTATTTTTATGAGGGGCTTGCGGTTGTCATGAGAGACGGTCTGGGCGGCGTCATCGGAAAGGACGGGGAGGAGATCCTGTCGCCGGAATACATCGGTATCAGTACGGAAGATACCTGTATCCTTGCGCAGAAGGAAGACGGATTTTTCTTTTTTGATACGGAAGGGCATGAGGTCTCGTCCGGAGCATGGGATTGGGTTTCGGGGGATAATGATCTGTTTTACCTTTACAAGGATGATAAGGTGGGACTTGCAGACCGATATGGGAATCTTATTCTGGAACCGATCTACGAGGAGATCATGCCGATCCCTGAAAGAAAGCTGGTCATGGTCAGGAAGGAAGAGGAGGGGTATGGCGTGCTGGATTATAAAGGGCAGATTACAGTACCTTTTCGCGATTATGACAGCGTATATGATTTTGTGAAGGAGCGGGCGGTCGTGGAGCTGAACGGGAAGTACGGCGTGCTCCGGTATGACGGAACGCTGGAAATTCCGGTGGAATACGATGAGATAAGACTGTTTTCGGACGGCTCCACGGCGGTGTGGACAGGAAATAAGGTCGAACTGACAGACGATAACGGGAATCTGATTCTATCCGGCGAGTACGAGTATCTCTGGAAATCCGGAGACGGCTACTGCACGGACAATTTCGGGTCAGATGAAAAAACAAAATTCTGGGACAGTCAGGGCAATCTGGTCAGCGAATATGAGTATGACTCTTTAGCTTCCGCATTTGGCGTAAAAAATACGTATATTCTGGATGACAGAACTCTGCTTAAAAAGGGAGAGGAAAGCGAAGAGAGTCTGGAGGAAGTGCTTTTGACAAATCAGATCACACCAAGGATCGGAGCGTTTAAGGACTGTCTGAAAAACGGAAGTGTCAGTGGCTATGCCGGTGGCGTATCCTACTTAGAGGATATGGAAGATATGCGACAGTGGCAGAAATGCAGCAAACTGTATCAAATGGGAGAAGAGGATTCCACTGTGCTGTTTTTTTATGCGGAGCCACGGCACGCTTCCAATTTCAGAGAATCCAACAGCGGACTGTATATGGAGAGAAACGGCAGGGTGGAACAACTGGTCGGAGCAGGGGAATGCGGGGGATCGATAGGCGGTGACAGGCTCTGTTTCTGGTATGATACACAGGAAGGTGTCTTAAAGGCGGGCACCGGAGGGCGGGGAGGCGGTTTTGGCGGCTCCTCAAGCAGCGGAGATGTATATCAACTGAAAAACGGGGAGATGGTTTTGGAGAATTCATTTCTATGCTGCCATCAGTATGCGTCAATTTACAGCGAGGAGACACTGCTCAAAAATGCGGGACTGTTCTATGACGAGGACGGCAGTCCCTATACGGAAGAAAACATTTTGGAGGCGGAGTATATTGTGGAATATATTGTCAATGAGGAGCGGGTATCTGTGGAAGAGTACAACGCGGCGAGAAGACGGTATGTTTCCTGCATGCCGCTGGATATGAATTAGAGGGAAAGTGGATCTGTTTACAGATCAGAAAAGCGAGCGAAGTGAAAATATGTTTGTTGTTACTGATATGATAAGTCTGATATAATAAAAAAAGATATTTGCGGGAAATATTCCATCAGGATACTAAAATTATAAGAGTGATATCTATGAAAACGAAAGAAATTATGATAAAAATGCTGATTTGGCAAGGCTGTTTCCCGTAAAATAGCACTGCAAAAAGCGAAAGAAGAGGCAAGACAAATGACAAAAAAACAGCGCACTTTGGAAATCATTGAGAGGTTGAAAAAAGAGTACCCCGATTCGGACTGCACTTTGGATTACGATCAGGCGTGGAAGCTGCTTGTCAGCGTGCGGCTGGCGGCACAGTGTACGGATGCACGGGTGAATGTGGTAGTGGAGGAACTCTATAAAGTATTTCCCGATGTCAATGCGCTGGCGGAGACGACTGCGGAGGAGATAGAAAAGATTGTTCATCCCTGCGGGCTCGGAAAAAGCAAGGCGCGGGACATCAACGCCTGCATGAAAGTGCTGCGGGATGAGTACGGCGGCAATGTCCCGGACGATTTCGACAAGCTTTTAGCTCTGCCGGGGGTGGGCAGGAAGAGCGCGAACCTGATCATGGGGGACGTGTTCGGCAAGCCCGCCATTGTGACGGATACCCACTGCATCCGTCTGGTGAACCGCATGGGGCTGGTGGACGGGATCAAAGAACCGGCGAAGGTGGAGAAGGAACTCTGGAAGCTTGTGCCGCCCGAGGAGGGAAACAGTTTCTGCCACCGTCTGGTGGACCACGGAAGGGCGGTGTGCACGGCTAGGACAAGTCCTTATTGTGACAAATGCTGTCTACAGGATATTTGTAAGAAAGTCGGCGTGTAAAGCAGAGCGAAAATGGGAGAATGAGGAACAAACGGGGAGACATATTATGAGAGATCGAAAAATAACCATTCTCGGCACCGGGAATGCCATGGTAAAAAACTGTTATAACACCTGTTTTATGGTGGAAAATGAGGGGGAATTCCTGTTGGTGGACGCAGGCGGCGGAAACGGTATTTTGATCCAGCTTGACAGAGCAGAACTGAAGTTGAAAAAGGTGCATCAGATGTACATTACCCATGCCCACACCGACCATATCCTGGGCGGTGTCTGGGTCGTCAGACAGATCGCGGCTTGGATGAAAAACGGGAAATACAAAGGGGATTTTACCGTATACGGCAACGAAAAAGTGATACGCACGCTGCGGATGATCTGTGATCTGACGCTCTGGGAGAAGTTTACCTGCTTTTTTGACGACAGGATCTTTTTCAGGGTGATGGAAGATAAAGAAAAGCTTACGCTTCTGGGCGCGGAGTTTCAGGTTTTTGATATCGGTTCTGAGAAGGAGAAGCAGTTTGGGTTTCGGATGACCTTTGCGGACGGGATGCGCCTTGTCTGCCTTGGGGATGAGCCCTTTTCGGAGTGCAGCCGCGCTTATGCCGAGGGGAGCGACTATCTGATGAGCGAAGCCTTCTGTCTGTTTGCGGATGCCGATAGATATAATCCGTATGAGAAGCACCACAGCACGGCGAAGGATGCGGCGATACTGGCGAAGGAGTTATGTGTAAAAAATCTGATCCTGTACCACACAGAGGACGACCATATGGAGACGAGGAAGAAACTTTACACGAAGGAGGCGGAAAGATATTTCAGTGGAAAGATCTATGTGCCGGATGATCTGGAGGTGATTTGCCTGTGAGGGCAGGCCGCAGAAAATAATCGCTGCATCTGGCCAATCAAACCGGAAATTTAATTGGCAGTAAAAAATGCCAGTGTGAATTTCGATCATATTAAAGGAGCACAGATGAAAAAATTTTTGGAAATTACGGCGTTGGCGGTCGTTTTGTTTTTTACCGCTTTTACAGGATATAGACAGGGCATGAATGTAAGCAGCCCAAAAGGACAGTCCTTCACAGATCAGAAGATAACATCTGGCTGGGAAAAGGAGGCAGAGAAAAACAAAAAAGAGCAGACGGTAAAACAGGAGGAATCCAGTTTCCTGTTTCGGATAGACACGCTCTATTCCCGGGTTAATACCGCTGACGCTGACTGGAAGGAAAACGGCGAGGATATGACGGGTGGCCATATACAGAGCGGCAGGATAAAACAGGGAGATCAAGCGGTGCTGGTAAAAAGCGACGGCACCTGTTATATGACAACGGTGGAGGAGATCTCACGGAATGGGGAGACAGATTATTTTCTGGAGGAGGCCGGCGGCGGTTCACTTTTGTACATATGGCTGAAAGGAATAGATTATGACCAGCTGGAGTATGGTGATCTTCTGCTCGGCTCTGCAGAGTGGGAGCGGGGGGTTCCGGTTGAATTTCCATTTGAGAAATCGGAAGAGTATTCTCTCACGCTGGCACTGCCGGAGAGCGGAGAGAAGCAGGGAGAACTTCGTCTCTATGACAGGGAGGGAGCGGTCTTGCAGCGGATTCCTTACGGGACATTCGCCGAACAGGATTACTATATCGTATATAGAGATGGTCGGAGAAATCTGGTGTTCTTCCCGGATGAGGAGAGCGGTGCAGGGCGGTTTCTGGAATGGAGCGGCGGGCAGTTTTCGGAACGGGAAACGGATATTAAGCGGGGTTTGTTGCTCTATGGGGATCTGCTTCTCACACAGGAGTCGGAGACGGAATTGTCCATGGAAATTTACAGATGCCATCCGGGTGAGAGAATCTCAGAAGAAATACGCCGTTTTACACTGAAAAAAACCACAGGTGAACTGAAAATATGGGATTGTCTTGACCGGAAAAACGTGTTTCAGGGAATTGTTGCTATGGGAGAAGACAGAAAGCCTCTCAATGAAGAGTATTACCAGATCGTTTTCACGGAAGGATTATATGCTTGGCTTTCTGGCGGAAAGGATGACAGGGTTCCGGTGGACCTTTGGGCTTACGGAGCATCTGATGAGTACAGCGCGGAGTATGAAAACAGGGAGGAATTTCTCTCTGAATACGGATTTGCGGACAGAGATCCGATATACAAATTTTATGACAGGATGGATAATCTCCGGCTGGAGCTGTATGGGAATGAGAGTGAGAGTCTGTTTGGCGGCATTTTATATCGTTATTTTTACGATGAAAAAAAAGAAAAATATTACCGGATGACAGGGTTTGTGGCGGACGATATTGTGGAAGCCGAGTGGGTGGACGACACCTATTCGGAACTTTCTTCCCTTGATGATTCCAGATATGAGAAGAGTATAGAATATACAGCGGATAATAGACCGACATATTTTCTTGTGAAAGGGGATGACGGAACGAGGGAGAAGGAGGGGGAAAATGTCATGCTGATGGAGATAGATTATATCTATCGGGATGACGGGACGTTATATGACAGGCATTACCGGCATAATTCATATTGGGCTGGTTCCACCCGCAGCAGCGAGGACAGTCTCTACGATGAAAAGGAAAGGCTTGTATATGAGCAGGCCTATATTACGCACGGGACGCTGGAAGACTATTATGTTTATTTGAACGACGGAGATAAACCGGCGTATCGTCTGGAATTTGACTATGGCGGCGGGGCGGCGCCTGCTACTTATATCGAACGGTATCGGTAGGCATACCCGCATTCTCTTTTTCATATAATAAAACATGAGAAAAAAATCCATTATCGCACCGCTTGCGGAATCATTGAAACTGCCCAAAGATCTCACCAGAGGAGATTCCATTATTTCCCTGACAGGAAACGAGGAAGCCTGGATCGAAAACTACAAAGGAATCATAGAATATACGCCGGAGCGCATCTTTTTACAGTTGAAAAACGGCAGGGTCGCTTTCTGCGGAAAGGAACTGCATATTGCGTTTTATACCAGCGAGGAGATGCGGATCACAGGAACTATAGAAGGGATGCAGTTCTTATGCTGAAATTATTCTATTTTTTCAGAGGATATCTCTGGATTCGGGTAAGCGGGGATGGGGCTTCCCGCTTTATCAATCTTTGCGGCATCCGGCATATGATGCTCTGGAATATCAAACAGGACGGGGAGTCCTACACCATGTGCATCAGCCTGAAGAGCTTTTTTGTGATGAAGGATATCGTCCGCAAGACATCCACAAGGGTAGCCATTCTGAAAAGAATCGGACTGCCCTTTCTCATGTCCGGCGTAAAAAAGCGATGGTTTTTCCCGGCTTTTCTTTTGATCGTCGGTATTTTGTTTTTCCTGTCCCAGTTTCTGCTCTGGAATATCCGTATTCAGGGAAATCAGGAACTCCCGGAGGAGAGCGTCATGCTGTTTCTGGAGGAGCATGAAATAAAAAAGGGGATGCTGTTAAAAGATGTGGACACGGAACTGTTGGAGAAGGAGATGCGGAAAACTTTTCAGGAGATCACGTGGATCAGCGTCTATCTGGATGGAAATTCCCTGACACTGGATATCAAGGAAAACGATAAGCCGATCCCCGGGGAGGAGTCTGACGGGGAAAAGATCCACAAGGAAGGATTTCTGGAGGAGGAGACGGGCATCGATATCTGTGCCAGTAAAGCCGGGAGGGTCGCTTCCATCATAACAAGGGAGGGAACGCCTCTGGTGCAGGTGGGGGATGAAGTGAATGTGGGGGATGTCCTGATCCGGGGAAATGTGGAAATATTTGACAATGAGGGAAACGTGCGTGATATCGTGAATGTCCATGCGGATGGCGATATCATGCTGGAATGCAATATCAGCACCAGTTTTGAGATCCCGCTGATGAAGACGGTGAAAACGGAGACCGGAAACTATAAAAAATATACATTCTGCAGATACGGGGACCGTTACAGGATATGGCATCTGTTTGCGATTCCCTATGAGGAATATCAGGCGGTTCCCCATGCCTATTCGCGGACGGGGGAAAAACTGGGGTTTACACTGGAGTTCGGAGAGATGGAGATCCGGGAAGTCGTGAAGGTGGTGCGGGAAAAGACCGAGGAGGAATATACGAAGGAGCTTTCCGGCTGTCTGGAAGAATATATGGCAAGTTTGTCGGAAAAGGCTATACAAATCAAGGGAAAAAATGTTAGAATAAAAAAGAATGCGAATACTGTAACTATGAAAGGAACTCTTAAGGTACAGGGATCATTTTTGGAGAGAAAGGAAACAAAGATTCAAAAAGAGTCTTTAGATGATACGGTAGATGAGTGATTTTGTGGCGCAAATGGAAATACCGGCGAAGGACCAGCAGGCCCTGTTCGGTATGCAGGACCAGTATATTAAAAGTCTGGAAAAAGCGTATGCCGTCAGTATCTATAACAGGGACGGCAGCGTGAATATCAAAGGAAATGAGGAGCAGGTACACAGGGTAGAAAACGTGATGAGGCAACTGATGTCCCTGTCGAGGAAAGGCGCCGAGATAGCGCAGCAGAATGTGGATTACGCGATGGCTTTGGAGCCGGAGGCAAAGGAAGGCATTCTCGCGGAGATCGACGATGATATCATCTGTCACACGATAAACGGAAAGCCGATCAAACCGAAGACGATCGGCCAGAAGGAATATGTGGATGCGATCCGGCATAATATGATCGTATTTGGCCTGGGGCCTGCGGGAACCGGAAAAACCTATCTTGCCATGGCGATGGCGATCACGGCGTTTAAGCGGGAGGAGGTGGGGCGGATCATCCTCACAAGGCCCGCTATTGAAGCCGGGGAGAAACTGGGCTTTCTGCCCGGAGATCTGCAGAGCAAAGTGGATCCTTACCTGCGGCCGCTCTATGATGCCTTATACCAGATCATGGGGGCGGAATCCTTCCAGCGCAATATGGAAAAAGGGTTGATCGAAGTGGCGCCCCTCGCCTACATGCGCGGCAGGACGCTGGACAACGCCTATATCATTCTCGACGAGGCGCAGAATACGACGCCCGCCCAGATGAAGATGTTCCTCACAAGGATCGGTTTCGGCTCGAAAGTGATCATTACCGGGGATGCTTCCCAGAAGGATCTGGCACCGGATATGAAGTCCGGGCTGGATATCGCGGGAAGGGTGCTGAAGGGGATCGAGGATATCGCATTCTGTGAACTGACCAGCAAAGACGTGGTGCGTCATCCGCTGGTACAAAAAATTGTAAAGGCATATGAAACCTATGAAGCAAAAGAAGAAAAACGAAAAGCGGGCAGAGAGCAGACCGCAGGAAACCGGAAAAACTACAGCCGCCGGTAAAAAGAAAAAAAAGGTACTTCTCAAAAATATCGGCTGTATGCTGCTTGTGCTGCTTGCCGCTTCAGGCGCCGCCCTGATCGGAAGTATACTGACCGGTGCGGATCTGTATTATACGGTACGAAATCTGGTACTGTGTATTTCGCCGGCTCTGGCGGCGGTCTTTTCTTTTCAGGCAGGCAGGATCTCGGGAAGTTTTTTCTATGATGACGGGGAATATCCGGGCAGATTTCTGAGTATCTATCTGTGCGGCGTCCTGTGTGCGCTTATTTTTACACAACTGCCGGTGACGGGATGGATGTTCCTGTTTTTTTATGTATCGCTGTCCAGGGTATCGGACTCTGTCACGGGCGTCTGTGCCGGCACAAGCCTCCTGATCCTGACTGCGGTTCTCTGCGAGCAGGTATCGCTGTCTGCCTTTCTGGTATATCTTCTCGGCGGTATGATCGGTATCGCCCTGTTTGCGCACCAGAAAGATGAATTTTATACAGCGGTTCCCTTAGGGCTTGCGCTGGGCAGCCAGCTTCTTCTGATCTTCGCGGGGGAACTGCTGATCCAGAATAAAAAACTGGTCTGGGAGGAGGCGCTCGTCCCCCTTGCCAACACGGTGATGAACTGCATCCTGCTGTGCATTTTTATGCAGTATTATATTAACAGGGTCGCCAAAAAAGAGGATAATCTGTATTCGATGCTGAACGATCAGGAATATGCGGTCATGGTGCAGATGCGGGAGAATGAAAAGGAGGATTATCTGTGCGCGCTTCACACGGCATATCTGGTGGAACGCATTACTTCGGAATTGGGTCTGGACGTACGGAGCGCAAAATGTGCGGCTTATTACGGACACCTGTCTGTGGAAAGACTGGAGAAGATACCGTTTCCCGGGTCGGTCGAAGCGTTGCTCCTGGAACTGAAAGCGGGGAAAAAGGCGCTGAAAAAGAAAGAAGCCGTTATCGTGCATATCTGTTATCAGGTGATCAGGGAGATACAAAAGGCAAACAGTAAGGATAAAGCATCAAAAACAGACTACGGTCAATTGATCGATCAGATGTTTGCCCAGCGATTTACCATGGAGACGCTGGCTGAGACGGAGATCACGCTGTCCAATCTGCGCTATATCAAAAAACGGCTGCTGGAAGAAAAAATGTATTATGAATTTATGATGGGATAGGGATTTGCAGAGTCAGGAAGGAGTACAGAAGATGACGGTCTATCTGGAAAAGGAAACAGATGTGGAGTTTGGCTTTGATATCAAAGAAACGGCTGATCGTGTGGTGGAAAAAGTGCTGGAGATGGAAAAATGCCCCTATGAGGTCATTGTCAATATCCTGCTGACGGACGATCAGGGGATAAATCAGTTTAACAGGGAGTTTCGCGGGATCGATGCGCCCACGGATGTACTTTCTTTTCCCAATCTTTCCTACGACAGACCGGCGGATTTCGGACAGGTGGAGGAACAGGCGGCGGACTGTTTTGAACCGGATACCGGGGAACTGATACTCGGGGATATCATCATCAGCACGGATAAAGTGCGGGCACAGGCCGCAAGCTACGGGCACTCCGAAAAGAGGGAGTTTGCCTTTCTGACGGCACACAGTATGCTGCATCTGCTGGGGTATGACCATATGGCAGATGATGAGTCGGCTGTGATGGAAAAGAAGCAGGAGAGAGCGCTCACAGAGCTCCGGATCACAAGAGATGGAAAGGACGAAGGAGAAACGGATACTTTATGAAAAAAATGAGTTCTTCGGCAATAGACCTGTTTAAATATAAGATGCTGTTAATCGGAATGGTAAATATTTTAGTATTGTCAGCTATGCTGGGAATTCAAGGTGCCGGCTATCTGGGGATTTCCCTCGCGATACTCACATTTCTGATCTCTTTTCACTCTCTTTGGCTTTCCGCTTTGGTGGCAAAATATGTCCGGGGGAGAAACGCGAGAAATCAGCAGAAAAGCGGCAGAAACTTTTTGAAGGGCGCATTGATCTATGTGCTTACTACAGGGACGATAATCTGCGCCGTGTTCATTTTTGCCAGCGAATGGCTCGGCAGTTTCCTGATCCGTGATATCCATATCAATATCTGCATTATAGTCATTGCGGTGATCCTGCTCGTGCACGGTGTTTCGGAAGCCGTCAGCGGCTACCTGCAGGGAATGGGGTTTGTTATGCCGGTAAAGATTTTCCTGCTGGTGAGACAGGCGGCGATCTTTGCGGGGAGTGTCGCTGGAATGAAACTTTTGGAAGAGTACGGCGGAAAGATTGCAAGGCTCAAACATAATGAGATCGTGACCAGCGTCTACGGTGCTTTCGGGTCACTTCTTGGCATGCTTGCCGGGAATATCGTGGGATGGATCCTGCTCCTTATATTTTTGCTGCTGCTGCGCGGGGAGCTGCACAGCATGCGGAGCAGGGACATTGCCAGATATCAGGAAAATGCTTTTCATGGCTTTCGGGTTATGTTCAGCATCGGGCTCATGCAGGGGATCCGGTACGTGCTGTTGCTCTCGCCTCTCTTCCTAAACTATATTTTATATATCAGATTGTGCAAAAAGGACGGGGATTCGGCATCCTGGATCAAAACAGGAGGGTTCCTGTTTGGGGAGGCAGTCCCAGTCATGGCGGTTTTGGTCCTGGGTTTTGCCATTTTAAACCATAAAAATTACAGGCCGCTTGCAGGGCACTGGAAAAATGAAGCTTATTCGCAGTTTCGGGAAAAAGTGTATGCCATGCTGCTCGGCGTTTTGGGGCTTGCCCTTCCTGTGTGCGCGGCGGTTTCCGTGATGTCGGAACCGATCATGCAATGTCTGACAAAAGAGGCGGCAAAGGAGGGCGGCGATATCCTGCTCTATGCTGCGGTCTGTGCCGTACTTCTGATCCTGGAGCAGGTGGCGGTAAAGCTGATGGAACTCTGGAATGAGGTACTGTATTTATTCCTGATCATCGCTGTCAGCTTCGGCGTGCAGACCGCTTTTGCGGTGGCGGCTTTCAGGGCGCTTGATCTCGGGGCGACGGGCATTTTGTACGGGGCGATGCTTCAGGCAGCCCTGCTGGTCGTTTTTTTCCTTGTCAAATTTTCAAGGAGGCTGAAATTTTCGGGAGTGCAGATCCAAAGACTGGTGATGGCATTGATCATCGCGCTGGGAGGGGCATTGATCATGCTGGTGATCTATCTGGCGGCGGGGAAAAAGCTTTCGGCTCCCGTTGCGGTGGCGGTTTCCGTGATCCCGGGATTTTTGTTATATCTGTCGGCAGTTACCATACTGCGGATATTCAGCGATAAAGATGCGGAATATATGCCGGGCGGGGAATTGTTTCTATGGCTGAACAGGCTGCTGCACAGATGATGGAATGAGCGTTAGCAGGAAGAAAGAGTCAATACGTTTTTATGATCGAATGTATTGTGATAATTCTATAGAATAAAAACAGAAAAAAAGCTGATACTGATAAAAAAGGTTTTGTATGGAATGAGGAAAAGATGAAACTTTTGAAAGGTATCAGCCTGTTTGTTCTGGCAATCGGTTTATTTTCCATAGGATGTTTTCTGGGATTTAAGAGCAGGGGATTTTTTTATCCCGGTGCTGATACCGGATCGGACAGAGAAAGCGCTGTATCTGATGCGGTACCGGAGACGGTGCAGGCTTCTGCACAGGAAGAAAATGTGATCAGTGCCGATACTTCTTTTGTGGTGATAGAAGTCAATATGGCAGACCAGTCGGAAAAGGCGGAGAGTATTCCTGTTCCGACTTATTATATGGGCATGGACCGGGAGGATTTTGAAAAGCAGCTGCAGACTTACGACAGTTCGCCTTCCCTGCAGGAGCTGCAGAAGGGATTTCAGGGATCGGAGATCAGGAGTTTCTCCGGAAGCAAGGTGGAACTGTGCAAGTTTTATCAGATTCAGGCGGAAGAGACGGACGAGTATTATTATCTGGCGATCTTTAAAAACAAGGTAGTGGTCTATAAATCGGACGGGAAGACGATCTACATGGAAACGGATATCCCGGCGGAGGACCTGCCGGCGGATGTCATGCAGGAGCTGATACAGAGAAGGGTCGTCAATACGGAGGAGGACCTGTATGATTTTCTGGAGTCTTATTCAAGCTGAAAGGATGTCTGTCTCAGATGATATCAGGGTGAAACGGATATCCGGCCATATTGGACAGTGCCGTTTGTACTGATTGGACTCTGCGATACAGATGATAGATGAGGGATGGATCATGGACAAAAGGCAATATCAGGCCATCGTGATCGGCGGCGGCGCTTCCGGGATGGCGGCGGCGATAGCCGCACTGGAGGAGAAGGCGCTTCGGGGAGCCGGAAAAGAGTGGGGAAGTGTGCTTCTTCTGGAGAGCAACGACAGGATAGGGAAAAAAATTTTGGCGACAGGCAACGGGAAATGCAACTTTACCCATGAAAATGTCAGTGCGGAACATTACAATACGGATGACAGGAGTGTGCTCCAATCCGTTCTGGCGGGCTTTTCGACAAAAGACGCGCTGCAGTTTTTTGAAAAACTGGGCATGCTCTCGAGGGATAAGAACGGTTATTTTTATCCGCTGTCCGAGACGGCTTCCACGGTGCTGGACGTACTGCGGCTGCGGCTTTCGGAGCTCGGGTGCGATATACGGTGCGGTGTCTGTGTGGAGAGAGTAGAAAAAAGCAAAGAAGGTTTTTTAGTCTGTTTCCGGGAGCAGGAGAGATTGCGGGAGGTATCCTGCAGCAGCGTTATTCTGGCGACTGGCTCCAAAGCCGGCGGCTTTTTGCAAAATAAGCGGGAAGACCCGCTGCGCCTTCCAAAATCTTTGGGATTACATAGTACGGCGCTGTATCCGGCCCTGACAAAGTGCATCTGCAGAGAAGGGCATTATTACAGGCAGCTTGCGGGGGTACGGGTGCAGGTGGAGCTATTCCTTTATGCAAAGAATGGTTTTGAAGGGAAACAAAACCTTAAAAATAAGGACTGTGCGGAAAAGACAATGGCCGGCAGAGCGGATGAGAATACTGAAAAATACGGTTTGAAGCTTCTCAGAAAAGAGAGAGGGGAGCTGCAGCTCACAAAAGAAGGCATATCCGGCATCGCGGTATTTCAGCTTTCGGGAGAGATCGCGCAGATGCTGTCGGAGAGAAAGCGGGTGATCGTAGAAGTCAATTTCCTGCCGGATTTTCGGGAGGATGCGCTGGAGGACTGGGCAAAAAGAAGGCTGTCCCTTTTGCCGGGGCGGACGCTGGAAGAGTTCTTTTTAGGCGTGCTGCATAAGAAGGTGCTGGGGGTCTGCCTGCAGGCGGAAAGGTTTTCGGGAACGATGAAACTTCCTGTTGCAGATGATCATGCAGGACCGGACGGCATGAAAGCCGGCTGCGGAACCGGCAGTGCGAGCGTAGGGGATTGTGCGGAAAATAGAGCGGTCACGATGGCCATATCCGTTATGAAGCGCGCCATGCATTTTACTACAGAAGTGACAGCGGTGTCAGATATGAGACAGGCACAGGTATGCAGAGGCGGGCTGTCCCTTTCGCAGTTTACAGAAAAACTGGAATGCAAGAAGATATCTGGGCTTTTTGCCTGCGGGGAAGTGCTGAACGTGGACGGGGAGTGCGGCGGATATAACCTGCATTTTGCGTGGGGCTCCGGTATCCTTGCCGGAAGGGAAGCGATGAGGAGATGCAGGAAGTGAAATACCCCGCAGCAGTCGCCAAATATTCTTAAGCACGGCACTTGGCATTTGGTTCATTGCTCGCGGAAATAAAGTTACGGATGATAGAAAGCTCCGATCTGTTCCGCAACTTTGACGCCGTCCATAGCGGCGGATGTGATGCCGCCGGCATATCCTGCGCCCTCCCCGCAGGGATAGATCCCGGCGATATTGCTCTGCAGGGAAGCGTCACGAGGTATGCGGACAGGGGAGGATGTTCTGCTCTCGATGCCGCAAAGCCAGACTTCCCCCGAGGCAAAGCCGTGCATTTTCCGATCCATTTCTTCCATACCTTCCACAAATGCTGTGTTCAGGACTGCAGGCAGAATATGCGTGATATCTGCTTCTTCATAAAGTCCTTTCAAAACAGGCAAAAAAGGGGCGATGGCATCGGAGCAGGAGACTTCTTTTAAAACCCCCTGCCTGATCAGCTCCGTCTGGAAATCTTTGTATTTTTGTATTGGTATCTTTCCCTGTGCTGCCTCATAGGCCCTTTTTTCCAGCTCCCGCTGGAAGACGATCCCGGAGAGCGGGGAATCGGTATCGCCATAATCCTCCGGTGTTACGGAAACGATAATGGCGCTGTTGGCACAGTCGCCGTCCCTGCCGCTGTAGCTCATGCCGTTCACGGCGAGCATTCCCTTTTCCGAGGAAGCATTTACCACGTAGCCGCCCGGGCACATGCAGAATGAATACACGCCCCTGCCGTCCTTTGCTTTTGCGGTCAGCTTGTAGGCCGCCGCACCCAAGAGGGATGCTGCGTCTTTGGGGGAATTGGTATTTTCGTTTCCATCTTTTTCATCTTTGGTTTCCCATGTCCCGTACTGTGTCTCATTGATAAAAGTCTGTGGATGCTGTACCCGGAAACCTACGGCGAAAGGCTTTGCCTCCATATCCAGATGCTTTTCATATAACATGGCAAGAGTGTCCCTCGCGCTGTGGCCGATGGCGAGCACGAGAATATCCGTTTCAATCCATTCACTGCCGTTTACCTCCACGCCGGTGATCTTTTCTGCTTTTTCCGTGTCTGTTTGATCTGATGACAGGTTTGCAGTAAATGCATCATGGGCAGAAGAGCAGGGAAGATCGGATGTACAGCCATCGTTGGAAAGTATATTTTTTAAATCTGATCTGACACTGGAGACACAGATATCAGTCACCCGGCTTTCAAAGCGCACTTCGCCGCCGAGAGAGATGATCTCCTCCCGCATATTTTTCACGATATTTTTCAGGGCATCCGTCCCGAGGTGTGGTTTCTGATCGTATAGAATACTTTCTTTCGCCCCGAACTCCACAAAGGTTTTGAGCACATGGGTGTTCCGGCCGTACTTGTCTTTTACAAGGGTATTCAGCTTTCCGTCGGAAAAAGTGCCGGCGCCGCCCTCGCCGAACTGCACATTGGAATCAGGCTGAAGTTCTCCGCCGTTCCAGAAAGCTTCCACATCGGCGCTTCTTCGTTCCACATCTTTGCCCCGTTCCAGTAAAAGCGGGCGAAAACCCGCTCTTGCCAGTTCCAGCCCGCAGAACAGTCCGGCGGGGCCGGTTCCGATGATCACGGGCCGTTTTGTGAGCGGCTTTTGTCCGGTAACCTGAAAATGGAAGACGATGGAGTTATCTTTTATGATATCATGATCTTTCTGCAGTTTTTTAAACAGCCTGTCCTCCTCCCTGCACGCAGCGAGCAGCGTATAGCTGTAAAACAGATATGGCTTTTTTCTGGCGTCTATGGACTGCCTTGCGATTTTCCAGTCCAGGATATCTGTCTCCCGGCATTTCAACTTACGGCAAAGCGCCTTGAAAAGCTGTTTTTCAGTATGATCTATGGGACATGTGATCTGGTTGATGCGAAGCATGGGCGGCCTCCTGTTTTTTTGTCCAAATAGGTAAAGATTCTTTGCCTATTGTAATTTATCCGGGGGACAGCGTCAACATAAACTGCTTATTTCATGTAATACTTACGACAGTTCCTGTTTTATATTTCTGCCAACTGACAAAGGTGTCAATTATATGTCGATGTTTCGGTAACTCATACGCAAAAAAGATGTTGGATAGTATCCGGTAAATATGGTAAGATGGGAGCAGGTAAAGAAAGTGAAAGAAAAATGAGAGGTGCAGGGCATGGCGAGGACGATAAGCATCGGATGTCAGGATTTTGAGACGATCCGGAAAAACGATTACTTCTATATCGACAAAACTTCGTTTCTCAAAGAGTGGTGGGACAGCGGGGACAGCGTGACGCTGATCACAAGGCCGAGGCGTTTCGGGAAGACGCTGAACATGAGCATGACAGAGCAGTTCTTCTCCGTGAAGTACGCGGGGCGCGGGGATCTGTTCGAGGGACTTTCCGTCTGGGAAGAGGAGAAATACAGAGAACTTCAGGGAACTTATCCGGTGATCAGCCTTTCTTTTGCCAATGTGAAAGAACGCACATATGAGGACACCCGTTACAGGATCTGTCAGATACTGATGAATCTGTATGCGGAGATGCGCTTTCTTTTGGAGGGGGATCTGCTGACGCCGAACGAAAAGGAATATTTTGGGCGGATATCAGAAAATATGCGTGAACAGGACGCTACCATGAGCCTCTACTACCTCTCCTCTTTTCTGTCGCGGTACTATGGGAAGAAAGTGGTCATCCTGTTAGATGAGTACGACACGCCGATGCAGGAGGCGTATGTAAACGGATTCTGGGATGAACTGGTTGCATTTACAAGGAGCCTGTTCAACTCAACCTTCAAGACGAACCCCTGCTTAGAGCGGGCGGTTATGACAGGAATCACGCGCGTCAGCAAGGAGTCCATCTTCTCTGACCTGAACAATCTGCAGGTGGTGACAACCACTTCCGAAAAGTATGCGGAGAGCTTTGGCTTTACGGAGGAAGAAGTGTTTGCCGCGCTGGATGAGTTTGGGATGACTGAGAAAAAGGATGAGGTAAAGGAATGGTATGACGGCTTTACCTTTGGGGACCATGCGGATATTTACAATCCCTGGTCCATCCTGAATTATCTGGATAAGGGGCAGGTGGACGTATACTGGGCGAACACCAGCTCCAACAGTCTGGTGGGCGCGCTGCTGCGCGAGGGAAGCAGACAGACAAAATTAGAATTTGAAGAGCTGATGCGCGGGCATTCGCTGAGGATGGAGATAGACGAGCAGATCGTCTACAACCAGCTGTCTGCAAAGAAGAACGCTGTGTGGAGCCTTCTGCTGGCAAGCGGATATTTAAAGGTTGTGGATAAAGAGTTCGTGTACAGGACAGGACGCTGGCATTACACGTTGGTTTTGACAAACCGCGAGGTCCATCTTATGTTCGAGGATCTGGTCAGCGAATGGTTCACGGGACCGGACGACAGCTACAACGATTTTATCAAGGCGCTTTTGATGGGTGACTTAAAGAGGATGAATATTTATATGAACAGGGTGGCGCTCGCTACGTTCAGCTCTTTTGATACCGGGAATAAGCCCTCAGAGCAGGCGGAGCCGGAGAGGTTCTACCATGGTTTTGTGCTGGGGCTTTTGGTGGAGCTTGCCGGCCGGTACAGCGTGACTTCCAACCGGGAGAGCGGGTTTGGCAGGTACGATGTGGTGCTGGAACCGCTGAAAAAGGAGGACGCGGCGATCATTTTGGAGTTTAAGGTACATGATCCCGAGGATGAAAAAACATTGGAGGATACGGTAAAGGCAGCGCTTGCGCAGATTGAGGAAAAACGATATGCTGCAGCGCTGGAGGAAAGAGGAATCAAGCCGGAGCGGATTCGGAAGTACGGGTTTGCTTTTGAGGGGAAAAAAGTACTGATCGGTTAAAATGTTCAGAACAGATAAAACAGGGGGTTCCACGGAGCTTTCGCGGGATCTGTATTGAACATAGATCCGAAGTGGATTATAATATGGCTATTATGTTGCGATGATACAATGAGCGCAAGTGAGCCAACATGTTTACATGATTGGCGAACGGCGAATGTTGATCATGAATCGCAGATTCATGATATAGCAGGAAAGGGGAAGAGGAGACTATGGATAATACATCCGAAAAAGATATTGAGAATCTGTTGGAGATACTGGACGGTTTCTGCGATGCAGGGGACCGCAGGATGAAGTTAAATGTGTCGGAGGAACTCGCCGGCGGGGATACCAAACGTGACTATCATCTTGGGTGCTGCGATATCGGAAGCCCCTGGGCAAAGGGAACGCCTTTTGACGTACTGGAGGATGACTTTTGATGTGCGGATTCTTCCGGAAAGCGGGCGGTAGGACGCAGATATATGTTTGTGCCGCCGATGGCGGCATGATGTGAAGTGTGCAGAAAAGAGGGAGGATATGATGAAAAAGAAAACTTGGAAACAGCTTTTGGCAGTCATTCTGGCTGCATGTATGCTGAGCGGCTGCGGCCTGTCTGATCTGAAGGATATGTTCCGGATGGAAGATAGTTCGGACAGATTTCAGTCGGAGGAGGACGAGGCAGATGAGGACAATGAGGCCGGAGCTGAGACAGAAGAAGTGCCTTCCGGCGAAGTTCTTGCGCCATCAGAGAGCAGCAGGCCGATGCTGTTAAATCTTGAGGCGATGGTAGAGACGGATATGGTGAGCCCAAATGTTGCTCCCTATGCGGTGGAACCCGATCTGAGCAATATCGATAATCTCTGGCAGATATATTTGAGCGATGAAGCGATGGTGAAACTTGCAGAAAACGGTTTTGTCGTGTCCGGCAGCGCGGGGGCGGAATTTTTTGAGCAGTACGAATGGAACAGATATTCTCTGATGCCGAGCTTTGTGACAGTGGATTCCCTGATGCATACTTACCATTTGTATTTCAGCTATCTGATGAAAAATATCGAGAAGGATCATCTGGCGGATGAACTTGCATCGCTGAGTGTGAAGATGGTCGAAAACAGCGCCGCACAGTACGAAGCGCTGAAAGGCAGCGAATGGGAGGAGGCAGCGGCTCGGAATACAGCGTTTTTCACGGTGGGCGCAAAGCTCCTCGGCATGGAAGTTCCCGCATATGACTATGCGGAAGCTATCGCACAGCAGGAACTGGACGCCATAAACGGTGCGGCGGGGATTGCCTATTCTGCTATAACGGGTGATGAAGAAGACTATACGCAGTATATTCCCAGAGGATACTATGAGGGGGATGAACAGCTGGAGCGCTATTTTAAGGCGATGATGTGGTACGGCAGGATCCATTTTCTGCAGAAAGAGGAAGAACTGGATAAAAGCGCCCTGTTGATCACGCTGGCGCTCACGGAAGATGCGGAAAGTTACGGATTGTGGGAAGAGATATACGCAGTCACTTCGTTCTTTGCCGGGGCGAGCGATGACGCCGGCGTCTGCGAGTACAGGCCGCTGATGGAAGAAGCTTACGGCAAAAATATTTCCGTGGATGATCTGGCGGGCAATAAAGAAGCGTTTGAGCAGTTCCATGCTTTGACCGCGAAACTTGCCCCGCCGCAGATCAATTCCGTTCCCATCTGGGAGGGGGAGAGCAATGTGATACCGGGATTCAGGTTTATGGGACAGCGGTTTACGATAGACGCCGCGATCATGCAGCAGCTTATCTATCAGAATGTGAGTGAAAACGGCGCAGGGGAGCGGCGTATGCTGCCGGATGTGCTGGATGTGCCTGCTGCGCTCGGGTCCGATACTGCGTTAAAAATTCTGGAAGGACAGGGCGATACGGCATATGCCGGTTATTCAGAGAATATGGAAGAATTGAAGGAGGGGCTGGCAAAACCCAACAAAACGTTATGGTCGGCAAGCCTCTATGCCAACTGGTTAAATACGCTGAGGCCGCTGCTCGATGAAAAAGGAGATGGTTATCCGTTTTTTATGCAGAATGAGGAATGGACAAAGAAGGATCTTGAATGCTTTGCGGGAAGCTTTACGGAATTAAAGCATGATACTGTGCTTTACACAAAACAGGTCATGGCGGAAATGGGCGGCGGTATGGAGGAGGAGCCTGACGACAGAGGCTATGTGGAACCGGAACCGCTCGTCTACGGGAGATTTAAAAATCTGGCGGCGCTCACGGCCGAGGGGCTGAAAGGGTACGATATGCTTGATTCGGCAGATGAGGAAAACCTGATGAAACTGGCGGAGATAGCGGATAAACTTTTGACGATCTCCAATAAAGAGCTTCAGGATGAAGTGCTCTCCGACGAAGAGTATGAATTTATCAAAGGCTACGGCGGAAATCTGGAACATTTCTGGATCGAGGCTGTGAAGAATGATACCGGCGTGGAGGATGTGCGGGAACTTCCGGCGGCTGTGGTGGTGGATATCGCGACGGATCCGAACGGGCAGGTGCTGGAGGCGGCGACCGGAAATCCTTCTACGATTTATGTGGCGGTAAAAGTGGACGGCAAGGTGAAGATCGCGAAGGGAAGCGTGTATACGTTTTTCCAGTTCCCGTGGCCGATGGACGATCGGCTGACGGATTCCAAATGGCGCTATATGATGGGCTATCAGGCGGATGAAAACGGCAACTGGAACTATGAGGAAGAGCAGCCGGTGAAACAGCCGGAGTGGACGCAGAGTTATCGGTATTGAGGGGGTTGGATGCCGGACGCCGGTAACAGTATGAAAATATGAAAGTATTTTGGAAAAAAGCGGTAATCATAGCAGCGGTGCTTGCGGTATGCGGCGCCGCTTTGTATGGGTTGTGGGCGGCGGGGATGCTTCTGCCGGGATGGGTTTACTGGGAAAGCGGGAGTATCACAGGGGAATCCGGGGATTATGAAGTTTCTCTGGAGGAGAGGACGGTACAAGTCGCATATCACGGCGCGGAGATCTGGCAATCGCCCAAGGAGATAAAGGTACAGCAGGCAGTGTTGGGAGATATCGATCTCGACGGCAGGGATGAGCTGATCCTGCTGTGCTGGAAGAGGGGGCGTTTCGGCGCCTATAAGCCTTTCTGGATAGAAAGGGACGAAAAGGACTGGTCCCAGCATATTTTTGTGTACGATTGTGCGGGGGAGAAAATTGTGCCGCAGTGGATGTCTTCCTATATCGGGCAGGATGTGACAGAGATGTCTTCCGGCGGCAAGGGGCAGGCGAGGTGGCTTCTGCTGACGGATCCCGAGGGGGAGGTCAGTTATTGGCGGTGGGATTCCTGGGGCTTTACGAAGGATGACGCGGAAGTTTCCTTTGCGGTGTTCGGCGACAATCTGATCCATGAACCGATCTACAGATACGGCATGAACCAGGGCGGGGATTTTGATTTTCTGTTCGAAAATATGGGGGATATCCTCAAAGAAAGTGACATCTCCGTCATAAATCAGGAGACGCCCCTTGTCACGGAATTTTCGGAGTACAGGGACTATCCCAGATTTGGTACGCCCGTTCAGGTGGGGGAAGCCATCGCGGACGCCGGATTTGATGTGGTTACCTGTGCCACCAATCATGCACTTGACAGGGGGGCAAAGGGGATTCATACTACAAAGGATTGTTTCGCGGAGCGTGGACTTTTATGTCTCGGCATCCAGACGCTAGAGGAGCCGGAGAGAAAGCCCTATGAACTCATCCGGAGAAATAATATAAGATTCGCATTGTTTAACTATACTTACGGAACAAACGGAGTCCCCCTGCCGGAAGAATCCCCCTATATGGTGCATCTGCTGGAGGATGAAGTACAGATCAGGGAAGATATCGAGTGCGCCCGCAGGGAAGCGGATGTTGTCCTTGTATTTGTCCACTGGGGAACGGAAAATTCGGAGGAAATCGATTCTTTTCAGAAAAAGTGGACAGATATTTTTCTGGACAGTCAGGTAGATGTGGTCGTGGGGAGCCACCCTCATGTTCTGCAGGATTATGAGATGCTGGAGAGGGAGGACGGGCATAAGATGTTAGTGTATTACTCCGTCGGGAACTTTGTCAGCGCCCAGCCGGAAAAGTCCTGTACCAGAGGTGGCGTGGCGGAATTTACTATAGCGCCGGTACAAGGCGGCTATGCGGTTTCGGAATACAGCCTTGCGCCGTTGACGATCAAATGGGAAAAAGGTGGAAAGTATACGGCGGTTTTGCCGGACGGGAAAGGAATTGACGGAAATGGAAAACAAAAGAGCATTTTTAAAGGATAAACAGCGGATCGTCATCAAAATAGGGTCTTCTTCATTACAGCATCCTGAGACGGGCGATCTGGATTACACGAAGCTGGATGTGCTGGTGCGGGAACTCTGTAATCTGCGGAACATGGGAAAAGATGTGGTGTTAGTCACTTCCGGCGCGATCTCCGTCGGGAAAAAGGCGGTGCATATCACGGAGATAAGCGGTGAGGATGAGGACCGCAATATTGCAGTGAAACAGGCGTGCGCGGCGGTAGGACAGGCGAGGCTGATGATGATCTACCAGAAGATCTTCGCGGAGTACAATCAGATGACGGCGCAGATCCTGATGACAAAAAATACGATCGTGGACAACTTAAACCGCTATAATGCCCAGAATACGTTCCGGGAACTTCTGCATATGGGCGTGGTGCCGATCGTGAACGAGAATGACACGGTCGCCACTTATGAGATCGAGATCGGGGACAACGATACCCTCTCGGCTATCGTGGCGGCGCTGATCGATGCGGATCTGCTGATACTGCTCTCCGATATCGACGGGCTGTATACCGATGATCCCCGCACCAATCCGGACGCGGAATTTGTGGAGGAGGTGGATTCTCTGGATCAGGAGACGATGCAGATGGGCAAAGCGTCCACCGGCAGCACCAGCGGGACCGGCGGCATGAACACAAAGCTGCTGGCGGCAAAGATAGCAACCAAGTCGGGGATCGATATGCTGATCGCTAACAGTAAAGATATCAAGGTGATCCACAGGCTGCTTGCGGGGGCACAGATCGGAACATTGTTCCGCAGCGCAGGTTATGATAAGAAGTTTGACCTGCCGCTGTTTGTGGAGAGGATGCACCGGTAGGGATGGAGAAAGTGCAGACAGAAAAAAACGAAATGCTGTGCCGGGAAAAAGCGGCGCTCAGAGGACGGATACTGAAAGAGCGGAATGCGCTTTTGGCGGGACAGAGAAAAATTTGGGATGAGCAGATATTCGGGCAGCTCGTGCAGATGGACAAAGCGTTTCCGTGTCCGGTGTATCTTTGTTATGTGAGTTATAGGAGCGAGGTTTCCACAAAAGAATTTATACTCTGGTGTTTAGAAAACGGCAAGACTGTCTTTGTGCCGAAGGTGATGGAAGGGAGGGATATGGAGTTTTACCGGATCACTGCGTGGGAAGAGTTACAGGCAGGTTATCAGGGTATTTTAGAGCCGGAGGCTCTGCCCGAAAATAGTTTTTCCGAGTGGATCGTGAGATCGGGTATTTTGAAACGGTATGACAGAGTATGCCGGAGCGTCCGCACAGATTCAGAGGAGACGGCGGGGAAGGAAACGGCGGCGGGGGAAATCAGGATGCTGATGCCGGGAGCGGCCTTTGACAGGCGGGGGAACCGCATCGGCTACGGAGGCGGTTTTTACGACAGATGGCTCGCACGGTGGGACCGCACGGCCCGGGAAAAACGGGGCGTGTTGGAAAAGATCGGGCTTGCCTATCATATCCAGATGACGGACTGCATTCCTGCGGAGGCGTTTGATCAGAGAGCGGACTGTGTGATCACGGATCAAGGCCATCAGTTAACGATCAGCAATTCATAATGAAATACCCCGCAGCAAGCTGTGGGGCATCATAGCTTGAAAACACAGCAGTCGCCAATATGCTCAAGCCAACTGAAAGTTGGATTTAAGAACGGCACTTGGCTCGTTGCTTGCGGAAATAAACAGGAGGAGATACGTTTGAAATTTATTTTGGGGATCGATCAGGGAGGTACAAAGACGGCGGCTGCGTTGATGGGAACGGACGGAAGGATATACGGGACCGGTTTCGAGAAGGGGGCATATTTTCCTGTACACGGAAAGGAAACCGCCCTGCTGTTGATGCAGAATGCCGCATACAAGGCGATGGAGCAGACGGGGAGTGATATAAGTGATATTGAGATGATCGTGGCGGGCGTAACCGGCGTTGACTGGCCGGGGGATGATGAGATGATCGAGATGGCTTTGAGAGAACGGCTGCCTGTAAAAAAGATCAGTGTCTGCAACGACTGTGTGATAGCCCTGTACGGCGGGACTTTTAGCGGCGCAGGGGCTGTGATATGCGCGGGAACAGGATTGAATGCCGCGATCTGCAAAAGCGGAGGAGAATGTTTTGTGTTCGGCGATTATCTGGGAGAAAACCTGCAGGGAGCTACCGCCCTGGCACAGAGGGGCGCCAGAGCGGTCTTTGATGCCGGACTGGGAATCGGTGAAGCGGAGCGGCTGACAGCGCTGTATCTGAAATTCGCCGAAGCGGGAAATGCGGACGGCCTTTTACATAAATACATGACGGATACCGCCTTTCAGGACCGTCTCCGCTATATCGTGCCGGAAATCGTGGCACTGGCGAGGGAGGGGGATGAGACAACGCGCAGGCTGTTGGAGCTCTTCGCGGAGGAGCTCGACGTATATATTACTGCCGGATTGAGAAAGATGGGTATGCAGGATGAACCGATCGATATCGTCCTTGCGGGCAGCGTCTTCAAAGGAAAAGAGAACCCGCTGACAGATCATCTGATGCGGAGGATAAGGGAAGATATCCCGAACGCCAATGTCCTGCGCGCAAAGTATGAACCGGTCGTCGGCGCCTGTGTGATGGGGATGCTCCAAAAGCAGGAGTTTACGGAAGAAATGCGGCGCAGTCTTTCCGACAGCGCCGAAGAAATGTCGCTTTTGAGGGATATTTCGTCTTGAGGGTAATCCTGTTTACGGCTTTTTAGGCACTTATGAATGATTTTCTACGTAAAATGGCAAAATTTTAGCCACAGCAAAATTAAAACGTAAGTGCAGGAACGAGAATGAGATTTTTTACTGTTAATCCGGCAGCGATAACCTCTTTCCCGAGAGCCGTAATCAAATATTTATAAGTACCGGGGAGCTTCTCAATCAGTCCATGAACTTTCAGCCGTTTAAAGATCCTTGTCATTGCAGTCGGAGTAATCTCCGGAAGATGCCTGCGGATGTTCTTCCCCTGCATCCCGAAGGTCATGTATTCCCCTCTGCTGATGGCTTCCAGTATGGACAGGTCACGGGAATCAAAAAAGTTGAACCCGCGATAAGAACGTTCCTTTTCTTTCTGAGGCCGGCTGACATCATCCAGTTTCTTTCTGCCGCTGCTGTGGTCATCAAAGGCAGAGATGAACTCAAGGTAGCGATAGTTCGCGGATTTCAGGATCGTGAACAGCTGATACAGGCTGTATATGCTCTTTTTTAGAGGAGCCTTCCGGACATCAGACGTTCCATCCCTGTGCTGAACTTCCCGTTCCACGCGGAATGTACTGATATCATTACAGGTGCTTTCGATCCGCAGTACACAGCCGAACTTGTCATACATTTTGATGGATACATCACCCATATGGTGTTTGATCCTCGTGCCGAGGATGCGCTGGTTGTAATTCGTACCGATTTCTTTGGAGCAGTTATAAGTAATACGTTGTCCGAGGAATGTGGCGATATCATCTGGCTTTACAGTGAATATCGCAGTGCGGATGATCTCATCATAAAGGGACCCGAGATACTCCGGTTTGCGAAACATAATGTCAGTCGCACATTCAATCTGCTGGAGAGTCCATGTATAGCCGAGGCCAAGGGACTCAGGGACGGGGCTGTAGCGCCTGGCAAAAACATCGAGAACCTTATGAAGGCCTTCCGGATTGATGCGGTCAGAAAGTTTCTGTGCAGCCTCTATGTCGGAGATTTCAAGAAATGCATTGTCCTGCATCCGGTAAGCGATCTGCTTTTTATCAAGCTTATAAGCAAGCAGGTTATGTCCGTTCATATAAAACTGAAGCCGGAAGGGAGGCCATGTGGGAACGCGGAGATAGCAAAGCCCGAGTTCTTTATCTATGAAATAGAAGTAATAATGGAGACATTTACTCTGGTCAAATTTCAGGAACGTATTTCCGGTTGATTTGTCGTGCCAGGGCTTGTAAGTATTACAGCATTCCATAGCGGAGAAAATATGGACCAAACCTTCCGTGACCCCTGTCTCAGAAATAATCTTCTGAATACGGTCGTCTTTGCGGAAAGCATGGAGTTTCCGAATGAATTCAATTTCAATCCCGTTCTCTTTTGCAATTTTTTCAGCATTCTGACGGACCTGTTCTGTAAGGGGCTGTGAGAAACTGGGGTAATCAAAAATACGGATACCATGGAGCTTCATATAGGTGGTCATAGCTTCAGCATGGCTCCAGTTCGGGATATATCCCTGTATGATCATGCGGTCATAACAGGTAATGGTACCATAAATCTTATCGGCGTATTTATCTGTAAG
>ERZ808028.441-NODE-441-length-35738-cov-8.789939_pt1 | contig 35738 bp, 36 predicted proteins | sample MGYA00380184_ERZ808028 | MGnify/ENA primary metagenome ERZ808028 (study PRJEB31490, sample SAMN06133397) | mouse gut metagenome | isolation source: J8_1 | host: mice | place: China: Chengdu | collected 2015-05 ...
TACATGGCAAGGCTTAGCATTGAGGAAGGCAGATTCAACAGGGAACTGTACGAAAGGCTCGTGTGGAAAGTCATGCTGTTGTTCTTCGGATTAAAAGAGCATTCGATTTTCAGATTATATTAGCAGTAAAGTAATCCATGATAGATTTCCCGTCACATTGTGGGAACACGGTTTCGCACATTATTCGGAACTGAAAATACCCCTATGCAAATTAATTGCGCAGGGGTATCTCTTCCTGAAAAGATCAGAATGGAAGTTCCTCTTCCTCTGTCAGTGGTTCAGGATATTTATAACGCAGGTACGCATACAGCAGATCTCTCTCTTTCAGAAAATCTATGAGAGTGAGGATCTCACAGCCCAGAAAGGTCTGTGCATCCCGGAGGTACTTTTTTGTCTCCTCAAAAGAGCCATGGTCAGAGCGTCTGTCCGTATAAAAGTTAAACAGCTCCCTGTCCGAAGGCTCCCGTAAATCGAGAGGTTCCCTGACGGTGACCCACCGTGCCGTCCGATGCCATTCGATGAAGTCAAAAAAGGTACCATCTTCATGGATGACCTGTTCCGGATTCTCATAGGGGCTGTTTCCAGCTTCCACCCAGGAACGCAGTTCCCCAAGTTCCAGCCAGTCAAGTGTCCCGGCATAGGCATCCTCCACCGCCTTAAGTTCCCGCTGCAGGGCTTTCCTTTTTATCTTATCCATAAGCGGCCCCCTATCCCAGTTCACAGTCGTTTATGGCCTGCATGACTGTGTCGGCATCCACCAGATCCAGCTTTTTTGCATCTGCACACAGCAGGCTCTGGCAGCAGAGGCGGTTAAGCACACGGGGCGTGCCGTCCGAAGCGTTCAGGATGGCCTCGGTGGCTCCTTCATCAAAGACGGCGTGGCTGCATCCCGCCCCGTCAAGCTTTGCCCGGATGAAAGCCCTCCCCTCCTCTTTCGTCATGCCCTCCATGTGGAAGTTCATCACGAGCCTCTGGCGCAGGGGCTCGTGGACGGACAGGCGCAGGGTATTGTTCAGCTGCCCCAGGCCGCACAAAAGGACCACGGCCCGGTCCCTGGAATCCATCTCAAAGTTAAACAGGAGTTTTAAGTCATTCAGGATGGCATTGCCTATATAATTCGCTTCATCAATAATGATGACGGGGGTCTTTTTCTTCTCCAGGCACAGCCGGCTGACTTCCTCCTGTATGGAACGGAAGTTATCCGGCTTGCGGAAGGAGGGCTGCCCGCCCAGGGATTCCACGAGGCTGCGGTAGAAATCCGAAACGGTGAGCGTGGAGAGGCAGGAATAGACCACCTTGTAGAGGGAAGGGTTCAGTGCTGCCGCCCAGTTTCTCACGGCAGTGGTCTTGCCCCGCCCCGGCCCGCCCGTGAGCAGGCCGAAGCCCTTTGTCTTAGCCAGGTAGGAAAGGCGGAAGAGGGCTTCCCGGTACTGGGCCGTCTCCACCAGGATCTCTTTGGAATTCTTCAGGAAAGGGTTGAATTCCAGCCCGAAACGCGAAACCTCCATGGAATGTCCTTTTTCCATTTATCCCTCACCCCCTTCGGAAAGGAGGAGTTTTTCCCGCTTCACGGAAGCGTTCTCCTGCTTGTTCAAGAGCCTTACCGGGAGCAGGGTGCCGTCCGCCTCTGCCACATAGACCTCATCCATGCCCGGAGAGCAGCGCAGCCGTATCCTCTGCCTGGCAAATCCCCGCACCAGACTTCGTTCACATGGGGGCGTTCATAGCGCCGCATATCCTGGACGGGCGTACTTCCTGCTTCCAGGGCGAGCCGGTTCACATACCTGTTCACAGTGGACTCGGAGACTTCGCCGCCTTTTATGCTGCCGTCCTCCTTTAACTGCCGGAAAATGGCGGCTGCACCCATGCGGGGATAGCGTCCTTTCAGATATGAGATTTTTTCTTTCAGGTCATCGTCCAGCTTTCTGGATCTGCCGCAGTCGTTCCTCCCGGCAGGAAGCAGGGCGTCAAATCCCCCTTTCTGGTAGGTGAAATACCATTTGTAGAGTGTTTTGGGTGCATAATTCCTGACCTCCCCGTCCGGATGCAGCAGTCCTTTTTGTGATGTTTTCTCCAGATAGTCCGCCAGATTTCGGTACCCTTCCGGCAGGCCGGGGATGAGCGGAGCGATGGCCGAATAGCGCATCAACGCGATGGCATGTCTGTATTCCTGTTCCATTGATCTGAAACCTCCTTATGTTTTTATGTCATCATAAGGGAAAGGGGCATGGGAGTCACCCAAAGTTATGTAGGCGGCACAAAGAGGAGGTTCCTGGTATTTTTTATCTGCATGAACTGGCGTCCGAAAAGGCGGATGCAGGGCTTAGTGAGGGCATGGGCGGGGGACAGCGGGAGGCTTTCGCTTAAGAGACGCTGCCGCCAGAAACGGATATATAAGGACAGGATGTAAAAGACCTGGCTGGGAGAGAGTTCCGGGTTCGTATCCATCACCTCCCTGCCGTCCCTCCCATCTTCAAAGGAAGAAGCTATGGCGGCGTGGTCCGTGAGGAGGACCTGGGAGTAGGGGACGATGCCGGAGGGAAGGAGGGCATGGGTGGCATTGCAGAGGCTGCACTGCACCCTGCGTATGACAAGGGGGATCTTTCCCAGTGCTGTTTTTATGGAGCGGGTATAGGCCCCGTGCCCTGCGAGGCAGCCGCAGTGGCCGCAGGAACACTCCAGCTGGCAGATCTGGATGGAATCCATGGCATCATCATAAAATTCCTGTGAAATTTCGTTGCATTCTTCTGTGATTACTGTTATCATATCCTTGTCTGTGGCGGAACCGTCCGCCATGGTGTGAGTAAGGACAGGGACACAAACTTTGGTCGGTGTGGGTTCCTGTCCTTTTTCTGCGTATCAGATAAAAGCATAGCACAAAAGGTATGAAGATGAAATAATCTGACGGAAAATATATCAGATTAAAATATCCCATACCTTATTTAATTTGGAGAAAAACTGAGGATTTTGGTTCAGATAAACTAACGAATAACACTTTGCGCTGCGCGCCCTTGACAGCTTTTCCTGTCTTTGCTGATGGGCAGTCAAGGGGGGCGAAATCAGCGACTGCTTTCGCCCTCAATTTGTTATGGGGATTGTTACGCAGTAGGGGGGATTTTATCCTTGATTTATGCGGCTTTATGGGCGTTGAAATGACGAGGTGAGAGTTTTATGTGTCTGCCCTCAAAAATGGCGTTCTATTGCGTAACTTATGATTTTCATCAAAATAATTTTTTGTTTGGTTTTTTTCTTGTATTTAAGGAATATTTTTATTATAATTAGTGCATTCGGAGGTGCGGAGAATGAGTGAAATAATTCAAAGATCTCTATTTGAGAAAAATTTTATTGAAAGAACATATTCCAGCGTTGTATCGGATATGTCTATAGCATTCTCTGAACTTGTAGCAAATTCATGGGATGCAGGAGCAACAAATGTATGGATTACAATACCTGCTAAAAAAGGTGAAGAAATTGTTATAGAAGATAATGGAACTGGCATGACTGATAAAGAATTTCAACAACGCTGGATGGTTATTGCATACAATCGCGTAGCACATCAAGGCGAATATATTGAATATCTATCGTCCAATGGAGCGGCTAAACGCTTAGCATATGGTCGAAATGGTATTGGACGACATTCCATGCTTTGCTTCGATAATAAATATACTGTTGAAACATGGCGTAATGGCGAATGTAATGTATATGTAATAAGTGTAGATGGTGGTGAATCCGCGTTCTCAGTTATTAGCCATAATAAATATGCTAAAGATGGAAATGGTACTCGTTTGTCAGTTAAAGCAAATAAAAAGGTACCCGCAAAATTGGAAGTAATGCGTACTCTAGGATACAGATTTTTATTTGACCCGGAATTTTCGGTTTATGTAAATAGTGAAAAAATTGAATTTACTCAAAAAGTAGTTCCTATTTTAACCAAGCAGATTAAATTAAAATCCAATTCGTCTATTGATATTTCAATTTATCAAATACCAGATGGCGAAAAAACTACAGCCGCCAATGGAATTGCTTTTTGGACTGGTGGACGATTGGTTGGTAATCCATCATGGATAATTGGTGATATACGTGTTGAAGATGCTAGAAGAAAATTTGCGTTACGTCATTTAATAGTAGTCCAAGCTGATTGTTTGATAGATGATGTTTATTATGACTGGTCGCAATTTATTAACACCGAAAAAGTAAAAGAAGTTTTTGTTGCAGTGACTCGATTTGTAAGAGAATTTCGGGTTGATTATTACAAAGGAAAAGTTACAGAAGTCAGAAAAGATGTTATTGAAAAAAATATTAATAAAATTGAAACATTATCCATTCCGGCACTTTATGATTTAAAAAACTTTTTTTCAAATTATTTAGAGCAAAAACCGGAAATTGATAATGAAGAATTGAATACTATAATCGGTGCGCTTATATCTGTACTTCAATCAAGAAATGGCATGTCCTTGCTTGAAAAATTATCCGCAATGGATATAGAAGATGTTGATACTCTGAATAGTATATTAGATGAATGGTCAGTATCAGACATAAAAGATGTGTTAGATGAAATTGACCGTCGCCTTAAGGTTATTAATGCCATTGAACAGCTTTGTAGTAATCCATCAACTGATGAGTTACATGTTTTACATCCGCTTGTCAGTCAAGCAAAATGGTTGTTTGGCATAGAATATGACAATATGAATTATACCTTTAATAAGGCATTAACTACGGTTCTGCATAATATTTTGAAAGGACAGCGTAAAGGGGATATTAATGTAAATTGGGCTAAGCGCCCGGATTTAGTTATCGGCAGTGATTTTTCATTGAGTTCAACTTGTGTAGAGGACGTTGATGATAATGATATGCTTATCATTAATAAAGTTTTGATTATTGAACTTAAAAGAGGTGGGTTCACTATTGATAGACAAGAAATGAATCAAGCTGAAGAATATATAGATTCTCTTTATAAAGGAAATAAGTTGAATTGTAAGCCTAGAATCAAAGCATTTGTAGTTGGTGATGCTGTATCGCCAGCTATCAGTAATAAAAAACGATTAGAAGATTATGGAGAGGTTTATGCTTATACGTATAAACAATTAACTCAAACTGCGGGCAAACGCTTATTCAATTTAAAAGAGAAACTATCTGTTCGCTATCAAGAATTAAATGTCAATGATTATCTGTTAGAAATACTTGGTGAACCGCGTCAAATGGAATTGGATTTTTCAGACTGAATCAAAAGGGAGAGTAATCATTATGTATGATTATTCTCCCTCTTTTTGCAACCTGTTTGTCAGCGTTAATGATAAGTTAGTTTCCATACTTTCTTATCACTGTAACCATCACGGTTCCGGGGGCCTTTTACATTATTAAACAATACCCTGTGCCTTCATCGCCTCAGCCACTTTCAAAAAGCCTGCAATATTCGCACCAGCCACGTAATCCCCTTCCATGCCGTACTTCCTGGAAGCCTCGTCCAGATTGTGGAAGATATTGACCATGATGCCCTGCAGCTTGGAATCCACCTCTTCGAATGTCCAGGACAGTCTCTCGGAGTTCTGGCTCATCTCCAGAGCGGATGTTGCTACGCCGCCTGCATTGGAAGCCTTACCCGGGCAGAACAGTACGCCGTTCTTCTGCAGATATTCGGTCGCTTCCAGCGTAGTAGGCATATTCGCGCCTTCTGCCACCGCGAAGCATCCGTTCGCCACAAGTGCCTTTGCATCTTCCAGATCCAGCTCGTTCTGTGTTGCGCAGGGAAGTGCAATGTCACATTTCACCGTCCACACGCCGTGCTCGCCGGCTTTCTTCTCATGGTACTCTGCGCTCGGTCTTGCCGCTGCGTATTCGGACAGGCGGGCACGCTTCACTTCTTTCACTTCTTTCAGAAGCGCTACGTCAATACCCTCTGCATCATAGATCCAGCCTGTGGAATCAGAGCAGGTAACGGGCCTGGCTCCCAGCTGCTGCGCTTTCTGGATTGCATAGATCGCTACATTGCCGGCGCCGGATATGGCGATCGTCTTGCCTGCGATATCTTTGCCGTTGCATTTCAACATCTCTTCTGTCAGGTAGAGCAGGCCGTATCCGGTCGCCTCGGTCCTTGCAAGAGAGCCGCCGTATGTAAGTCCTTTGCCTGTCAGCACACCTTCATACTGGTTGCGAATCCTCTTATACTGTCCGTACATATAGCCGATCTCACGGCCGCCTACACCGATATCGCCTGCCGGTACGTCGGTATCTGCTCCGATGTGTCTGTAAAGCTCAGTCATAAAGCTCTGACAGAATGCCATAACCTCTCTGTCGGATTTGCCTTTCGGATCGAAATCGCAGCCGCCCTTACCGCCGCCGATCGGCAGGCCTGTCAGGGAGTTCTTGAAGATCTGCTCAAATCCCAGGAATTTGATAATACCAAGGTTAACAGAAGGATGGAATCTCAAACCGCCCTTGTAGGGACCGATCGCACTGTTAAACTGCACGCGGAAACCGTTGTTCACCTGCACCTGTCCCTTGTCGTCTACCCAGGGAACGCGGAACTGCACGATCCTCTCCGGAACCGTCAGACGCTCCAGCAGCGCTTCTTTTCTGTATGCTTCCTCATCTGCCTCGATCACAACGCGCAGAGATTCTAAAACTTCTTTAACTGCCTGGTGGAATTCCGGCTGTGCGGGATTCTTCGCTACTACCAGTTCATAAACCTCATCAACATATGACATCTTATATATCCTCCTTTATTCTTTGTCTCATTCCATCTACCATTATAGTATGTGACAAAAAATTCCACAATATAATTCATCACTTTAACGTGTAAAAATTCCCTGCTTTATAGCAGTGTTTTTTATACATATTGTACAATGATACTTGAATTCTTATATACTTGTATACAAAACATATTTATATATCACAAATACTCTTTCAGACGCTCTATATTCTTCTGCTCGAAATCCACCAGTTCCTGTGCCAGCTCGACCGCCGCATCCGTCGCCAGACGATTATGTTTCATCGCCTTCCACATGCTGGTAATGCCTCTGCTGCTTCCCTGGATCATCATCTCTGCCAGATGTTCCCTGCTGATGTTCAGGGCCGTATTTACATGAATGCTTCCTTTCAGCATCATATCCGTGATCTGGCTGCCATGATATACTTCCCCTTTGTTTTCCAGAATCTGATCCAGCGCCTTATTATGGATCTCTGAATAACGCAGCGACTGTTTGGACAGCTGCAGCGAAAAATCATCATCCTCGATCTTGTCCAGGATCGTCTCGATCGCCGTCATCCCCATCTCCGTGTTGCGCTGTATTTCCTGTAAGATTTTTGCATCATCATGTTTCATAGCAATCCCCCATTCCTGCTTCCTTCAAATATCACAAAACACCGTCTCACAAAAAAGAACAAAAAAAGAGTATGAGACATTTCCCATACTCTTAAGTATTGCCATTATTTTATACTTTAATCATTGCCCGCATATGCGGCTTTGTCTTTATTCTACATAATCCGATTTCACATAGGCTGTCCTGCCGTTATATTTGACCTTGGTCCAGCCGTCTGCCTGCTTCATAATGAGTTCCAGCTTCTCGCCGACATAAGCCGTTCCCAGCTTCTCGCCGTTCTCGCTGGCCGAAGCACGAACGCGGACATTCTCCTTGACCGTCACCGTTCCAGAAGTCTGTGCCGAACTGCTGTTATCCGCCTGCTCTGCCGGTGCCTCCGGTTCTTCCTCCTGCGTCTCGCCGCCTGCTTCCGCACTTTCACCGGCATCAGCCTGCTGCGTCTCGGAAGGTTCCAGGAATTCGCTCTTGATATAAGCCTCTCCGCCTTCATAGCTGATCTTACTCCAGCCGTTGCCCTTCTTCTCCAGCAGGTCAAATTCATCTCCCACTGCGGCCTTACCAAGCTTATCTGCAGTCTCACTGTCGGATTTCCTGATATTGACTACGTCGATCGCCTTTACCCTGGTCACTACCGTACCATCACCATCGCCGGCAGCTTCCTCCATCTGCGCCGCACCTATCAGGCCGTCTATCAGACCACTTCCTGCGTCGCCGCCGTCAGCCAGATCGCTTCCCTCTGCACGAGCCAAAGCCTCTCCCACATTCTTGTCGATCTCGGCACTCATATCCACGATAAGCTCTACCAGTGTATCATCCTCTGCCAGCATATCATTGTAGGCCACGCTTGTTTTGTTATTCAGATCCACCACATCATCCTGCAGATTCAGTTCCCGGATATACTTGAGCTCGGCATCGTTCTCCTCGCCGTCCTCATTGATGTAGTACTCACCGTTCTCATTCTGACATACATAGTACACCCGCATGCCCGGAACCGGTTTCTCGTAATCCTTGAATTTCACCTCCACATAGACGTAGGCTACATAGGTGCCTTCCTTCGGTCCTGCCTTCGTATAGACTTCAAGTACCGGATAAGACTCGATATATTTACTCGTCTCCTCCGCCCTCAGGGCCTCCGTATCATCCAGACGATCCACCAGCCTGCTCATCGTGTCGGTGTCACCCTCCACCATCGCGTTATAATAAATACTGAACAGTTCATTGACCTCCGGCACTGCATCCTTCTGCAACGGTACCTCCGGTACTGCTATTAGATCACCGGCAAGTTCCACATTGCCGTCTTCTGCCGATCTGGCGCTTTCTTCTTCGGCTGCCTTCCTCTTATTGGCACTGATCGAAACAATGATCGTACCAACCACACAGAGTGCCAATACTACAGGCATGATAATTTTGGAATATCGAAAGAGCCAGTTCCTGAAAATTTCCAGCTTAGCTTTGATAAAATCCTGTATATTGTTGTTGGACGTATTCATCTAAAAAACCTTTCTTAGCTTGTCAGTTTAATGCACCCGACAGGACTCGAACCTGCATCAAAGGCGTCGGAGGCCTACGTTTTATCCATTAGACTACGGGTGCCAGCTCGTAAATAAATATTACGATTTTGTTACATCTCGATTATCATACCACAAGCTGGCTCCTTTGTCCAGTATACAATTTAATTAAAAAAAATCAATTTAAAAAAATTTCCATTAGCAGGCCGGTCATACGATCGCCTCGATCTCTGCCTTCTCTCTGTCATAGCGGTACAGGTTGAAGGAAAGGACCTCCTCCGGATCCACCTGCGTCCGGTTCACCTCGCTCACCATCTGCCGGTAAAAATCATAGTCCTGCGCCTTATCGTCCGGCAAAAGCAGCACCTCATGCACGGAGCTCGGCAGAATCAGCAGATCCGTGTTCAGCTCCTCCGCCAGTTTTCTGACCTTGTCCGAATAGAGCATGGCGGATGCGCCGAAGATCCGCTCCCTGTTGGTCAGCACATAGAGCGGCATACTGCTCTCGCTCTCCTCCATCCGGATCCCCATCGTATCCTCCAAAAGCCTCCACATGGGCAGCACCAGATCCGGCATATGCTGTTTCATATTGCGGCACGCGGTGCGATACACCACCTCGGCCGGCTGCCCCCACATATCCAGATGATTGTTATGGATCAGGATGGACGCCCTGCCAAACGCCGCCTCTTCCATCGCATAATAGAAGATCACGGCCAGATCATGCCATCTGAAATAAGGCACGTCGTCAAGCAGCTTCCTGTTCTTCTCATAATTGATGACTTTATGGTAAATCCGCTCTTCCACCGCTTCATACTGCCGGAAAAAATCCATGTCCAGATTTACGTTATGGGCGTGTTTATCATATACCGCCGTGATATCTTCCACGATCTCTTCCAGGCTCGCACCGTCCTGATACTGTCTGTAGGGTTCTTCGAGATAGATCGTCGGGGAAATACTGTCGTACTCCTCCATGATCACCACCCCTGTGAGGGAGATGTCGTTATTCTTGAGGACCTTCGTCACCGTTATCGTGCAGTCCTCTCCCATTTTCTCTTGTAAAAGCTGTGTGATACTGTCTGTAAATGCTTTAAAATTCATTTTTCCTCTTTTCCCATTCTCTCCGGGGCTAAGAGTACTGCTTCTATTTTTGGTCAAAAAAAGACAACGGTCACTTACGCTTCCATTGTCTTATAGGCTCTTACAAAAGATATTACAGTAAAAATTTATACTCTGGACAGATACTCACCGCTTCTGGTGTCGATCTTGATCACTTCACCCTGCTCCACGAACAGCGGCACCATAACCTTGGCGCCGGTCTCCACGATCGCGGGCTTCGTAGCGCCTGTGGCTGTATCTCCCTTAAAGCCGGGTTCTGTATCGGTAATCTCCAGTTCCACGAACAGCGGCGGCTCGATCGCAAACACGCTGCCGTTGTAAGAACAGATCTTCACCATCTCGTTCTCTTTCACGAACTTGAGGGTATCGCCTACTGTCTCCGCGTTCAGCGCAATCTGGTCATAAGTCTCCGTATCCATGAAGTTAAACAGATCACCGTCTGAATATAAATACTGCATGTCCTTCCTGTCAATCCGTGCCTGTGGGCATTTCTCAGTCGGTCTGAAAGTCTTCTCCACCACGCCGCCGTTGATGATGTTCTTAAGCTTGGTCCTTACGAACGCTGCTCCTTTACCGGGCTTTACATGCTGGAACTCAATTATCTGATAAACATTACCTTCAAACTCAATGGTAATCCCATTTCTGAAATCGCCTGCAGATATCATAAACACACTCCTCCTAAATTTTCACAAGTATAATTCTTACTTAGTGTATACTATTAAAGTTCTTTTTTCAACCTCTTTCCCAAAAAAAGACAAAACTTTTTTGTATCTGTTTTGTATCCCAGACGCCTTTTTCTACAAAGAAAGAATATGGTCGATGGCCAGCAGATAGCCCGCAAGGCCCTGTCCGTAGATCTGCCTGTCGCAGGCCGGCGCCGTCACCGACACTTTGCGGAACTCTTCCCGCTCCATGATATTGGAAATATGGATCTCCACCTTCGGCACCTGAATACTTGCCAGCGCGTCCCGGATCGCATAGCTGTAGTGGGTATAGGCTCCCGGATTGATCACGATACCCTCCGTGCCGTCAAAATAAGCATCCTGGATACGGTCGATGATGGCCCCTTCATGATTGCTCTGAAACACCTCGATCGTACAGTTTTCCTTCTGCCCCTTCTCTGCGATCATCTGCAGCAGACAGTCATAATCCTGCGTCCCGTAGACGCTCTTTTCCCGGATCCCGAGAAAATTGATATTCGGTCCGTTGATCACCAATAATTTCATCTTCTTATTCCTGTTCCTTTCCCGGCCCTCGTGTCCGTGACCTGCGCTTCTATTTCGTTTAAGATCTGGTCGAAGCTCTTTGCATCCACCTGAATGATCACATCGGCGGCCTCCCGGTACAGCGGATCCCGCTCTTTGATCAGCGTGCGGATCTTCTCTTCCGGATCACTGCCCTGCAGAAGCGGCCTGCTGGTATCCCCTTTCAGACGCCCGTAAATCGTCTCTGCCTCCGCCCGCAGATAGAAAACCTGCCCCAGCTCATGCAGAAGTTCCCGGTTTCCGGCCCGCAGCGGCAGCCCGCCGCCCACCGAGATGATCTGATTCTTCGCGCTTTTGATCAATCTGCGCAGGCACTCCGTCTCCTTATCCCGAAAATATGCCTCTCCCTGTGCCGCAAAGATCTCCGCTATGGTGCGCTTCTCCTCCCGCTCGATCTCCTTGTCCGTATCCACCACCGCCTGCCGCAGCCGATAAGACAGCCGCAGTCCGACTGTCGTCTTGCCGCTGCCCATAAACCCGGTCAATATCACGTTTCCCATCCGTACTCCCTGCTCCTTTATCCGCCGTTTTCTGCCTGCGCCTGCACAGACTACTGCTTTTCCTGCTGCCTTTTCTACTGCTTCTTCTTACTGCCTTTTCTACTGCTTTTTCACGAAATGTTCTTTGAGCTTCCCGTAGACGATCTGTGCAGTTTCCTCCGGCACGTGCACGTCATTCCACAACTCGTAGGCAATGATCCCCTGATACAGAAGCATCTTAAGCCCGTTATACGCACGGCCGCCGCTTTCCCGCACAAGCCGCATGAATGTCGTCTCCCAGGGATTGTAGATCAGGTCGAAGCCGGTATGGACTTTCTCGTAAAAAGCCCTGTCCGCGATGACCACTTCCTGTTCCCGCGGCGAAAGCCCCACCGAGGTTCCCTGAATCGCAAGATACGTGCCCTCCGGAATTTCGTCATAGTCCTGCAGCAGCAGCGGGAAGACCACCTCCCCGGCCGCCGTGCGGTTAACTTCCTCTGCCACCGTCTGCGCCCTCTCCAGTGTGCGGTTGAGCAGATAGACCCGCTCAACGCCTTTCAGGGCGCACAGATGTGCCACCGCCCGCGCCGCGCCGCCCGCGCCCAGCACGATGACGCGCTCTCCTGCCAGCCGGATCCCTTCACTCATCATGGCCCGGTACAGCCCTTCCATATCCGTATTATACCCCTTATAACCGCCCGCCGTCCGAACCAGCGTATTCACGGCGCCGATCGTTTGCGCCAGTGCGTCGATCTCCTGCAGACAGCCGATCACCTCACTCTTATAAGGCACCGTCACATTCAGGCCTGGAAGCTGCAGGGCGTCCGCCCCCTGCACCGCCTCCCGCAGCCTGCCTTGTTCCACCGGAAACGGCACATAGACCAGATCATGTCCCATCTGCGCCGCCAGTGTATTGTGGATCACCGGCGACAGTGTATGTTCCACAGGGCAGCCGATCAGGCCGCAGGTCCTTGTCTTTCCGTTTATCTCCATCCCTGTATCCTCCTTCCCCGCATCGGTTCCGCCGGGCAGCCTTCAGCAAAGCTCCCGCAGCACGCCTCTGCCTTCCGTATACTGTCGCAGTTCCGCCCCCTGCATACTGCCGCAGTTCCCAGCATCGTCCTCTGCATACTGTCGCAGTTCCCGGTACCGTCCTCTGCATACTGCCGCAGTTCCCAGTACCGCCCCCTGTATGCTATCGCAGGTCGCAGTACCGTCCTCTGGAACGCCTGTAAAAAAACAGCACGATCCACTCCAGCCTGCGCTTCAATACGATCTGGATCTCTTCTCTGGGATGGATCGGCTTCACCAGCCAGCTCCTGATCCCTGCCTTCTTCGCACCCCACACATCCGTAAAAAGCTGATCCCCTACAAACATCGTCGTCTCCGGGACCGTCCCCATAAGCTCCATCGCCTTAAGATAACTTCTCACGGCCGGTTTCCCTGCCTTATGAATATAGCGCGAATGCACCTTCTCATGAAACGACTTCACCCGCGGTTCCTTGTTGTTGGACAAAAGCACGGTCTCAAAACCGATCTCCTTAAGCCTGCAAAACAGCGCGATGCTGCGCCCGTCAGCCGGCGCTCCGTGAGGCACCAGCGTATTGTCGATATCGAAGATCACCCCGCGGTATCCCTTCCTGTACAGCTGTTCATAATCAATCTCATAGGCGGAATCCAGATAATGATCCGGATAAAACCGCTCCAACAATGTAAATGCCATAGTAACTCTCCATCCTGCGGCCAGACTGCCACCTGTCTTATCATAACAAAACCCCTCACATTCATGCAAGGGGTTATCTCTCATAAATTCTTCACGATCCTGTTATATCTGGCAGTAAATACGATGCGCAGTATACTGCACAGAAGCATCAGTGCAATATCCCACAGCAGAAAACCATAGGCCCTGCCCCTGAAAGCCTCATACCATGCCGCTCCTTCCCACAGCTTATTCCCGAAAAAAAGGAACAGTACAAGAAACAGCGCTATGATCATAAAAAACCAGCGCAGGCCGTTGGCGACTGTCATCGGCACACTTGCTTTCGCTACGATCTCTTTCTCCTGTTGTGTCATGTCGATCAGTTCTCCAGTACTTTCTTAAGCTCATCCATAAAGGTATTGATGTCTTTAAACTCCCGGTAGACAGAGGCAAATCTCACATACGCCACCGCTTCCAGATTCTTCAGCTTATTCATCACGATCTCGCCCACTACCTGGCTGGAGATCTCCTTCTCTTCCATATTGAAGATCTCAGTCTCCACCTCTTCCACCAGCTGGTTGATCTGATTGGCGCTGATGGGCCTCTTATGGCAGGCACGCAGCACGCCGGCCTCGATCTTCGATCTGTCATAGGTCTCCCTGTTGTCATCCTTCTTAATGATGATGAGCGGGATCGTCTCCACCTTCTCATAGGTCGTAAAACGCTTGTCACACTCATCACAGACACGCCGCCTGCGGATCGAATTATTCTCCTCCGCCGGTCTGCTGTCGATCACTCTCGTATTCTCATGGCCGCAAAAAGGGCATTTCATCAGGGATGTCCTCCTCTATATCTGTCAGGATCTATACAATAACTATTGTCATTATAGGTGACTTTGATAATTATGTCAACTACTTTATGGAAACCGCTGCACAAATTTCTACACACATATATCCACAATAATGATATCCGGTCCGATCTGCTTGATATCTTTATAACAGATCACATAGTTAGAGTCGCTCCCAAACAGTCCGCACCATTTATTCTCTCCCGGAATGATCAGCTTAAAGATCTGTCCGGTACACTCATCAAACTCAAAATCGCTCACCCTGCCCAGCTTCTGACAGTTTTTCAGGTTGATCACTTCTTTTTTCTTTAATTCCGAAAATAACATAGGAACCTCTCCGGGCTTTTTATTATTAAATGCATATGCCCTTCGTAAGGTTCCTATTCCTTCTGACTCATTTCTTTCTATTCGACGGTGACATACTTGTAGTTTACATAGGCGACCGTACCGTCTTCGAGAACGATCTCATACCACTCATTGTCTTCCGTAACGCCGTTGCAGACGTAAGTCTCTCCGGCCTGCGCCACCTTCAAAACGTTGGTGCCGGTGGTACCTGGCTGGTCGCGCACATTCACGTTGGATTTGATCATAAGTCTGGATCCGCTGCCCGTCTGCTCCTGGCCCACGTCCGCGTCTCCTTCCTCCCCGGGCGTCTCCTGACTGCCCTCACCTTCCTGACTCTCACTTTCCCCGCCCGGATCTTCCTGACCCTCTTCCTGCTCTTCCGCAGCCCGGTCATAATTTTTGGGGACATACTGCCTGTACATATGAAATCCGAGAAACGCCACCACGATCAGCAGGACGCAGCCGATCACCACTGTCATGATGGTGATCACATCAATCCCTTCCTCATCGTCGTCCCAGTCGTCGTCATCCTCCCAGTCCTCATCCTCGTCCCAGTCATCGTCTTCCCACACTTCTTCCCGATAGACGGGCTTCTTCTTCCGGGGCGGAGGCGCCGGCACCGCACTCTGCTTCTTCCTGCCTGCCGCACTGCCCGCTGCCCTTCTGCTGTCGTCCTCCTCCCGCACCGGCGCCCTCTTCGCCGGTGCAGTTCTGGAAGATCCGCCGCCGGACGACGGCTTTCTCCCGGCGGACGCATCGGACGACGCGCGCTTCACCGGTGCTTTCGTCCCCGAAGCGCTCCGGCGCGGCGCATGGTCACTCTTGATCTCCGCCGCCGTCTCAGACAGAATATTCCGCTCGATCGCCTCGATCGGAATATCCAGCGTCTCGTCTGAAACCGCCGGCGCTTTGCGCCTGCCGCCCACGGCTCTGCCGCACTCCGGGCAGAACTTAACGCCGTCCCGCAGCAGTGCGCCGCAGTCCGGGCATCTCTTATCCTTTATCGCTCTGGCGCCGCATTTCGGGCAGAACTGGTCGTTCTCCATGATCCGCGCGCCGCATTTGGTACATATCATTTCCCCTTCACCTCATCCTGTTCCCGCCAGGGAACTGTCAAGAAATTCCTCAGCTGTCTTTAAACTCTCTCATAATAATGTACCAAAAAAAAACCGATTTGTAAAACATTCCGCAAATATTTTTCCTTAATATTTCATGAATAATTCCTGTTGATTCGTACATCCTTGTTAGAAAAGAGATCTGGAAAGGACAGGTAGGAATATGATACAGGGTAAAGTAGAAATCTGCGGCGTCAATACCTCCAAACTGCCGCTTCTCAAAAATGCAGAAAAGGAAGAGTTGTTCAAGCGCATCGGAAACGGCGACGAAGCCGCACGCAAGGAATATATCAACGGGAATCTACGTCTCGTCTTAAGCGTCATCAAACGTTTTCACTCCAGCAACGAAAATGTGGACGATCTCTTTCAGATCGGCTGTATCGGCCTGATCAAGGCCATAGATAATTTCGACAGCACCCTCAATGTGAAGTTCTCGACCTATGCGGTGCCCATGATCGTAGGCGAGATCCGGCGCTATCTGCGGGACGCCAACAGCATCCGCGTCTCCCGCTCCTTAAAGGACACCGCCTACAAAGCCATCTATGCCAAAGAACATCTCACCCGCGTCAACTCAAAAGAACCCACCGTCACGGAGATCGCTGCCGAGATCGGCGTCCCCAAGGAGGACATCGTCTATGCCCTGGACGCCATCCAGAGTCCCATGAGCCTTTATGAGCCGGTCTACACCGACGGCGGCGACACCCTCTATGTGATGGATCAGATCAGCGACAAGAAGAACCGCGAAGAGACCTGGGTGGAACACATCTCCTTAAGCGAGGCCATGAAAAAGCTCAGCGAACGGGAACACGAGATCATCACCCTGCGCTTCTTTGAGGGCAAGACGCAGATGGAGGTGGCCAACAGGATCGGCATCTCCCAGGCCCAGGTTTCCCGTCTGGAAAAAAATGCGTTGAAGACCATGCGGCTGTATCTGACCGCATGATCTTCAACCCTCTTTATCAGACGTCCCTGCTCATCTCCTTTTTCAGCCGCCGCATGATCTTCTTCTCCAGACGTGATATGTAGGACTGCGATATGCCAAGCAGCTCTGCCACTTCCTTCTGTGTCAGTTCCTTGCCGTCCGCACTGCCCAGGCCGAACCGCAGTCTTATGATCGTCTGCTCCCGCTCCGAGAGCCTTGAGATCGCCTTGATCAGGAGTTTGCGCTCCACTTCGTTCTCAATGTCCTTATAGATCACGTCCTCATCCGTTCCCAGAATATCGGAAAGCAGCAGTTCATTGCCGTCCCAGTCCACGTTCAGCGGTTCGTCGATGGACACTTCCATCTTATGTTTGCTGTTCCTGCGCAGGTACATGAGGATCTCGTTCTCGATACAGCGTGAGGCGTAAGTCGCCAGCTTGATGTTTTTTCCGGGATTGAAGGTATTGATGGATTTGATCAGCCCGATGGTCCCTATGGAGATCAGATCCTCCACTCCCACACCCGTGTTATCGAATTTCTTTGCAATATACACAACCAGTCTCAGATTGTGTTCTATGAGGATCGCCTTGGCTTCGTCTTCATACTCCGTCCCAAGATCGCTTATGATTTCATTCTCCTTCTCACTCTCAAGCGGCGGCGGGAGCACCTCCGTACCGCCTATGTAATGTATGTCCCCCTGCTTCGTCATAAGGAATCTTGTATCCTTATGAACCATTCTGAATTGAATCTTTCCGGGAATTGCCACCTTTAAAACCATTTTTATTCCTCCTAGTTTTCTAATAAACGGGGGTTGAGCAGCATCTGACAGACGCTCTCCTTCGATATTCCCGCATCGCAAACCGCAACTATGACATGTTCTTTCCTGACTTCGCCGCCCTGTCCGCCGATCATCATCTCCGGCAGCTCCCAGGCATGCAGGATCCCGCTCTCCGTTCCCACGCTCCGGTAAGGGATCGCATGGTATTTCTCCGGCTTAAAACAGGACTGCAGCTCCTGTGCCAGCTTCCTGCTGACCACGCACACGGGTGCACCGCTGACAGGATCCGCCAGATGATTCCCCGTGTCGAGGAATGCCTGCATATGCAGATTCCTCTGCAGCTTCGGCACATAGACGGATACTTCCCGGATACAGTTCTCCCTTTTTCGTCCAAATGCCCTGATAAGCCTCAGAAGAATACGGTACGCCAGATAACCTGACACGATCGTCAGCACTATGCCGATCCTGCCGTTTAGAACCGTTCTTAAGCGGTTCAGAATCCATATCATGATGCTCCCCGAAAAAAATCCACAGCCAGCCATGACCAGGCTTCCATGGATCAGATTTCTCCCACCGTGTATTCTGTAGGTGATCCGGAGCATACACATACTGCCGGGAACAGCGCCCGCCAGGATTCTGGCCCATACGGGCCATACCGGAACCAATACCGCCATACAGGCGATCGACGCTCCCGCCGCCGCTCCCAGCCAGATTCTCACATGCGTGGCAGTACATCCAAGAATCTTTCCGGCCAGAGACAGCAGGTACAGATTGCCCGTCATCTGCAGGATGAAAAAACTGTCAATATACAATTTGTAATACACATCTCACCTCCGTGCTTCTGCTTTATTATAAAAAACGGGACGTGAATATTCTGTCGTAACCGGGGAGCATTTCCACTATTTTTAAAGACAGATAGCAACAAAAAACCACAGGATATCCTCCTGTGGTCCATGTTCTTTATAAATATGATCTGTTATTTATTATTCCTGCTTAAGAAATCCGGAATCTTTAAGGATTTCTCCTCGATGGAACTCTTGATATCCGCCGACTTGTTGATGCCGCCGATCGTGCGAAGCGGCGTAGTCCCGGCCTGTCCCGGCACGGTAGCCGTCGGACGAACCGGCTGCTTCAAGCCCGGGGAAGCTGTGAAATTGCCCAGTCCAGATCCTGGTGCTGCGCCCACGGGCTGCTTGCTCTGCAGGGAAGTAGGTGTTATGTATCCGGATTTGAATCCGAGGCCGCTCATCTGTTTTGCTTTCTCTTCTATGCCTGTGGCAATAATCGTAATATTGCACATGTCTGTCATATTCGCGTCGTACATCGCACCGAAGATGATATTTACCTCGTCCCCTGTCAGTTCCTGTACGTAGCTTGCCGCGTCGGAAGCATCTGCCAGAGAGATATCTCCCGAAACGTTGATGATCACATGTGTAGCACCGGAAATGGTAGTCTCCAGAAGCGGACTCTCCACCGCCATCTTAACGGCGTCGCTGGCCTTGTCGTCTCCCTTGCCGCTGCCGATACCGATATGCGCGATACCCTTGTCCTTCATGACAGTCTGGATATCGGCGAAGTCGAGGTTGATGACGGACGGCACATTGATCAGGTCGGTAATACCCTGCACTGCCTGCTGCAGCACTTCGTCCGCCTTCTTGAGCGCATCGGGCATGGTTGTCCTTCTGTCGACGATCTCCAGTAGTTTATCATTCGGTATTACGATCAGTGTGTCCACATTATCCTTGATCCGCTCGATACCGGCCAGCGCATTGGTCATACGCGCCTTGGCTTCAAAGCGGAAAGGCTTGGTCACAACGCCCACCGTCAGAATACCCATGTCCTTGGCAAGCTTAGCGACCACAGGCGCAGCTCCCGTACCGGTGCCGCCGCCCATACCACAGGTCACGAACACCATGTCCGCACCTTTGAGCGCCGCCGCCACTTCGTCAGAGCTCTCCTCTGCCGCCTTCTCACCGATCTCCGGCTTGGCGCCGGCACCAAGACCCTTGGTCAGCTTCTCGCCGATCTGTAACAGCGTAGGCGCCTTGCACAGCTGCAGAGCCTGTTTATCCGTGTTGATCCCGACAAACTCCACCCCGTCAATCTCTTCATCAATCATTCTATTTACAGCATTATTTCCTGCGCCGCCAACCCCTACTACGATGATCTTAGCTGCAGAATCAGCATCATTCGACTTAATCTCAAGCAAGGTATTTCCTCCTTCTTTTCCATGCATAAACTCTCATAGATTATCATATAATTATTTTTCGAAATTCGCAACCCATTTTTTTCGTTTTTTCTTTTTTGGCCCGAATTAGCGCCTGACAATGATTTCCATTTATTTTTCAGGCAAAAACAGCTTTTTAATCCTGCTCAAAAGTATAAGACTTCGTGTCCTCACTGAACTCCCGCATATCCAGCACACCGCTTTTTCCCAGCAGATTCGGCAGGATACCCTGCAGGATCATGATCTTTTCTTCAATATATATATCGTTTCCCAGCGCGACCCTTGCATCGCCGAACAGCAGGGTGACCTGATAGTCCGGCGCAAAGTAGATCTTGTCCGCAGACATGTCATACTTGTCCAGCTGCTGGGTGATGCTCAGGATATCCGCAAATACCTCCGGTTTTTCCACCGGCAGCGGTTCGTGGAGAACCACGTAGTTGAACGCAAGGCCCGTCACCTGCGGAATCCCCGCCGTCTTCTCCGTGGAGGCTTCCACCACGATACCGTCTTTGTCAAAATACATATACTGGCCCAGATAGGCGATGTAACCGGCCAGCGCCTTCTCGTATACACTGATGCGGATGGTGTCCCTGGCCTCGATGGTCACATCCATCGTCTGGATAAAAGGGACGTCGTCTATGCCCTTATCCCGGTATTTCAGGGCAAGCAGCAGGGAATTGTCCCCGTAGGCCCCGCTCATGACCATCTCCATGATTTCCTCGTCGGTATAGTGGATATTGCCTTCCACATGGACCGTCGTGACCGTATAGTTGGTGATGATATAGAGATAGCCGATGAGCAGAAAAAGCAGGACGAAAAGCAGGGAGCCGGCTATGATCAGCGTGCGCTTCGTCCTGTCGAAGCGCAGCTGATCCTGCCGTCCGCTCCCGCCTTTTGCGGACTTGCCGTCATCGTTTTTCACAAGACGCAGATGCGGATTCTTTCTTTTTATTTTTTTCACTGCTTTCCTGTCGTCACTCATCCACAAACCTCATGCAAGTTCTATCGCCGCTCCCAGCTCCCGCAGACGCAGTACAAGATCCTCATACCCTCTATCGATATAATGGCGGTTGGTCACGATACTGGTCCCTTCCGCCGCCAGCGCCGCCGTCACCAGGGCTGCGCCGCCCCGCAGCTCCTGCGCATGCACGATCGCACCCCGCAGCCTCCGGCAGCCGTCAATATAGGCCGTATTGCCCTGAATGCAGATATCCGCGCCCATCTTTGCAAGCTCCGGCACAATGCGGAACCGGTTCTCAAACACCGTCTCCTCGATCTGTCCCCGGCAGCCGGACAGCGTCATCGCCACCATAAAGGGCGACTGCAGATCCGTCGGGAACTCCGGGTAACAACCCGTGCGCAGCACACAGAGCCTGCCGGCATGTGCCCTGCCGTTCACCAGTATCCCGTCCTCTGCACAGTCTACCGATGCCCCCATCCGTCTGGCATGCTCCAGTACACTCTCCATGTCCTGCACCGGCGCATCCTGCAGAAATACGCTGCCGCCGGTACACATACAGGCACACAGATACGTGCCGGCCACGATCCTGTCGGCAGGAACCCGGAATCTGACGGGCCGCAGCTTCTCCACGCCGTGAATGACCAGCCGGTCACTGCCCCGTCCCTCAATCCTGGCGCCCGCCAGATTTAAGAAATCGCACAGCGCCTGAATCTCCGGCTCCCTCGCCGCAGGCTCGATCACCGTCACGCCCTCGGCCAGAACGGCCGCCAGAAGCAGGTTCTCCGTCACCCCCACACTGACGAAGGGCAGACGGAACACCGCCCCTTTCAGTCTTGTCACCTCGGCGCAAAAGCCCTGTGGCTGTTCCTCGATCACGACGCCCATCCTGCGCAGGGACTGCAGATGCAGGCCGATGGGTCTGGCCCCGATCACACAGCCGCCGGGGTATTCCATACAGACACTGCCTGCTCTGGCAAGCAGCGCGCCAAGCAGCATGATGGAAGAACGCATCACCCCCACCGAGTCAGAGGGCATGTCACACTCCGACAGTCCTTCCGTATTCACCCGCACAAGCATTCCCTCTCTCTCCACCCTGCATCCAAGGCTCATCAAAAGCCTCTGCATATGATAGACATCGGAGATATCCGGGCAGTTTTCTATCTCACAAGTACCTTCTATCAGTAACGTCGCTGCGAGAATGGGCAGCGACGCATTTTTTGACCCTTGTATCGTAGTCTGTCCACACAGACGATTACCACCATAGATACGAACAGCGTCCATTTTTTACCTGCCTTCATTTAAAATATGACCTATTCTATCTATATGGTTTTTCACACAAAAGTTATCTTGTCCTTACAGATCCTTCAAACGTATCCCTCTCGCCACGCTTAGGACAAGCCCGATCTCGATCAGCAGGAACATGACCGAGGACCCGCCGTAACTGATAAAAGGAAGGGAAATACCGGTATTGGGTATGGTGTTGGTCACCACCGCGATATTTAAGATCACCTGGATCGCGATATGGCCAAGTACCCCCACCACCAGCAGGGCGCCGAACAGATCCGGTGCGTTGTTGGCAACTACCATGAAACGCCAGATCAGCATCACAAACATGATGATCACCGCATAGCCGCCAAACAGCCCCAGTTCCTCGCAGATAATAGAGAATATCATATCATTCTGCGCCTCTGGCAGAAAGCCCAGCTTCTGCATACTGGCCCCCAGCCCCTTACCCAGCACGCCGCCAGAACCGATGGCATAGAGCGCCTGAATCGTCTGGAATCCCTTGCCTTCCGCATAAGCCTCCGGATCCAGCCAGGCCAGAATACGGGCACCGCGGAAATTCAGGTCATCGGCCTGGTTCTCCCCCATCTGCACAATGGCGAAGACCACCAACGCCGCACCGGCCAGCGTGGCAAGCCCCAGCAGGATGAACCGCTTATAGTCCGGGCAGGCCACGAAGAGCATCAGCACCGCGATACCGACCACGATAATGGCCGAACTCATGTTCTGGGTAATCTTCCAGAGCATCAGGGCGATGGGCATAGGCACCAGTACCACCATCCAGAACCCCTTACGCCCCCGTATCTGTTTGCCCATGGTACAGATCATACTGGCCAGAAACAGGATCATACACAGTTTGGAGACCTCCGCCGGCTGCAGCGAGATCGGTCCTATGTACAGCCAGCGCTTGGCGCCGTTGGCCTCGTGTCCGAACGGAATGATCAGCAGGATCAGCACCACCGACACGATATAACCGATCACCGCGAACCGTTCCCAGAAATGGTAGGGCACATTGGCCACAAAGATCATGGCCACCAGTCCGAGTATGGTCGCAAACAGCTGTTTCTTCAAATAATAGGCCGAATCTCCGATTTCCAGATTCGCTTCATAATAACTGGTGGAGTATACCATCAACAGTCCGAACGCCAGAAGAAACAACACGATGAACAATAACGTGTAATCCATGAAGTTCTCACTATTTGATTTTCCCCTGCGGGACGAATTCCTCTGAGCCACCTATACTGATTCCTCCAATTGATTCACAAGATCCTTAAAAATCCTTCCCCGGACTTCATAGTTCGGGAACATACCCCAGCTGGCACAGGCCGGTGAAAGCAGCACCGCATCCCCGCTTTCGGCTTCTCTCACGCAAACCGCAAAAGCCTCCTCAAAGCTGTCCGCCAGCACAATCTTCTCCACGCCGTGCCTCTGGGCACAGGCAGCGATCTTCTCTCTTGTCTGTCCGATCAGCACCAGACACTTGACTTTACCTGCAAAAGCCTCGATCCACTCGTCGTACTCACTCTCCTTGTCATAGCCGCCGCCGATCAGCACTGTGGGCTTACACATGGCCCTGATCCCCTGAATGGCCGCATCGGGATTGGTTCCCTTGGAATCATTGTAATAGTCTACGCCGTTCTTCGTGGCCACAAACTCAATCCTGTGCTCCACCGCCTTAAACTGCCTGACCACTGCAAGGATCGTCTCCATCGGCACTCCCATGGCCTGCGTGATCGCGATCGCCGCCATCACGTTCTCCACATTGCACTCGCCTACCAGATTCATATCATGTATATTCATAACACGTGTTACTTCTCCATCCGCGGCCTGCCAGATCTCCTCCCCGTCCTGATAAAAGCCTTCCTGTAGCCTGCGCTTACTGGAAAACCACACCACCCGCGCCGGACATCTGCCGCCGAATGCTCTCGTATAGCTGTTCTCGTAATTCAGCACACAGACCTGCTCACCGGACTGCCCTGCGGCGATGGCCTCCTTGGCCGCCGCGTAATTCTCCATGGTGTGGTGCCTGTTCAGATGGTCCGGCGTTATGTTCAGGATCGCCGACACGTCCGGCCGGAACGATGCCACCGTCTCCAGCTGGAAACTGCTGATCTCCGCCACCGTCACCGTATCCTCCCCGGCATCAAGCGCCGTCAGCGTATAGGGATTGCCGATATTGCCGACCACATCCACATCGCTGCAGTGCGCCGCCATGATCTCCCCCACCAGCGAGGTTGTTGTCGTCTTACCGTTGGTGCCCGTGATCCCGATCACCCTGCCCTTACCGATGCGGTAAGCCAGCTCGATCTCTCCCCAGACCGGAATGCCCGCCGTCCTGAACGCTTCCACGAACTGCGTATCCGTAGGCACGCCGGGGCTTAAGATCACAAGAGAGATCTCCCGGCACATCTCCTGCGGCAGCGTGCCAAGAACGATCTGCGCCCGGCTGCCCGGCAGAAGTCTCGCCTCTACATCTTCTATTTTTAACTGTTCATTGGCATCGAACAGTACAGGCTCCGCGCCCACGCTGCACAGCGCCTTCACCGCGCCTGTTCCGCTGATTCCGGATCCTACCACCAATACCCTTTTTCCCTTTAACTCCACTATGTCCATTTCTCTGTATTCCTCTCCCGCCGTCCTGTTTCCCGCGGCATCAATAACACATGGTATCTCTTATCTTTCTTTACCAGACTCCCATCAGCGCTGCAAGACACAGCAGCGCAGTCACGATAGAAAATACCGCCACCACCCGTGTCTCCGACCAGCCGCACAATTCGAAATGATGGTGGATCGGCGCCATCTTAAAGATCCGCTTGCCGCCCGACATCTTAAAGTAGCTGACCTGCAGAATATCGGACACAACCTCCACCATATAGATAAAGCCCACGATCACGATAAAAAGCGGCATCTGCATCATATAGGCCGCAGCCGCAACAAAACCGCCCAGCGCCAGAGAACCGGTATCCCCCATAAACACGCTGGCCGGATAGACATTGAACAGCAAAAAGCCAAGGAGCGCTCCCACCACCGCACAGGTAACAGGCTCGATCCCGCTTCCCGTACCGATCGCCACCACGCTGAAAAAGGTAGCCACCAGAACGGTGACGGAGCTTGCCAGACCGTCCACACCGTCTGTAAAATTAGTGCCGTTGACCGTGCCGATCACGATAAAAAACAGCACCGGAATGTTCATCCATCCGAAATCCAGATACACCCCTTCCATATAAGGCACTTTCATAACAAGTGATATATCCGTATACTGTCTGATATAGAACACAAAAACACCCGTTACCACGATCTGCAGCAGGAATTTCTGCCATGCCCGCAGTCCCATGGAACGCTTCAATACGACTTTGATATAGTCATCCAGAAAGCCGATCAGCCCGAATCCAAGTGTCAGAAAAAGAACGGGGATGATCTTCGGATAATCTTTGACAAAGAAAACGGATGTTATGACCACGCTCAGCAGAATGAGGATGCCCCCCATCGTCGGCGTGCCGTTCTTCTTCAAATGAGTCTCCGGCCCTTCTCCCCTGACCGTCTGCCCCACCTTAAGCCTGCGCAGAAACGGGATCACTACCGGCCCCGCCGCCACACTGATCGCAAATGACAGAAACACTGACATCAAAATCGTATTATTCATCTCTTCCTCCAAACAATCCGTATTTATGGAGAATGCACATTTCACGCATCTCACAGCCTGCGGAGAATGCATGTTTTATGCATTCTCTGGACATGATTTAGTTGCTCTTAGGCTGCGTTCTTTGCGGCCTTAGTGCAACTTCATGTCCTATTATAGTTTATTTTTTCCAAATATGGAAGAATGTTTTCAAAAAGCTGCCGCACGACCGGCGCGGCAATCTGTCCGCCATAGTAAGTCCCCTGCGGGTTGTTGATGATCACCACCGCCAGCACCTGGGGATCGTCGGCCGGCGCAAATCCCAGGAAAGAAGAAATATACCTGCCGCTGCCCCGGGGCAATGTCTGGCTGGTGGCCGTCTTACCGCCCACCCGATATCCTTCCACCGCACCGTTCTTGCCGCTGCCCTCCGCCACCACCTGTTCCAGAATATAGCGCATGGTCGCGGAAGTCTCCGCAGAGACGATATTGTCCTTCACCGGATACGAGAACACATGGCTGTTGCTCCCGTCGCCGTCCACGGCCTTAACCGCAAAGTGCGGCGTCACCCGCCTGCCGCCGTTAATAATAGAAGAAGCCGTCACCGCCAGCTGGATCGGCGTGATCTGAAAGGACTGCCCAAAGGAGATCGTAGCCAGCTCCACCGGCCCGATATTCTCCATCTGGTGCATGATGGTGCCGGCTTCTCCGGGCAGATCGATCCCTGTCCTGTCCAGCAGGCCAAACTGCCTGAAATAGGAATAGTAACACTCCGTCCCCATCCGCATTCCCACCGTGATAAACACCGGGTTGCAGGAATTCATCGTACCCTGCACGAAATCCTCCGCCCCGTGACCGCCTACTTTATGACAGCGTATCCTGCGGTCTTCCACCATGATGAACCCCGGACAGTTGAAAGTATCTGTCGTCTTGACCACTCCCGATTCCAGCCCGGCCGCCGCCGTAATGATCTTAAAGGTAGATCCGGGCTCATAAGTATCGTTGATGCAGCCGTTTCTCCAGATACCGTTTAACAGGTTCTGCTTCTCTTCCTCGCTGATTGTATCCGCATCCACCGTATCAGGCAGTGCATATGGATTGTTGAGATCAAACTCCGGCACATTGGCCATCGCCAGTATCTCCCCGTTCTGCGGGTTCATGACAAGCATGGAGACACTGTCGGCCTCCTTCGTCTCCATCGTCTGCATTGCCAGCTGTGTGGCATAGCTCTGGATGTTCACATCCAGGCTGATATGCAGATCCTGGCCGTCAACCGGTTCCACCCTCTCCTCGCCGGCCTCCGCCACCTCTACCCCTTTGGCGTCGGTCACTGTCAGGATTGTTCCCGGCTCTCCCTGCAAATATTCCTCATAAATGACTTCCAGTCCGATGATCCCCTGATTGTCCCCGCCGGTAAATCCCAGCACCTTTGAAGCCAGAGAATCATAGGGATAATACCGTTTATAATCTTCATCTACTTTCACGCCGTCCAGATCACGGGCCCGGATGGCGTCTCCAATGCTTTTGTCCACATTGCTCCTGATCTTCTCGATGGCAGAGTATTTCTCGACTCTTTTCCTGACATACTCCTCCGAAAGCCCCAGTTCCTCACAGAGTACGGCGATCACTTCCTCCTGATCCGTGATCTGGTTGTGGATCACGGAGATCGTACAGACCGTCTTGTTATCCGCCAGTATCTTGCCGTTGGCATCCACGATCCGTCCTCTGGCCGCCTTTATGCTGCGCTCCCTTTCGTGAAGCTCTCTGGCCTTCATGGTATAATATTCCGACTGAAAGATCATCAGATAGGCCAGCCGGCCCATCAGGCCGGCAAAGGCCAGCACGCACAGGAACACGGCCGCCACCGTCTTGCTTCTGTGATATGTCTTATGCTGGTACGGCACCTCATCCATCATTCAAAAACCTCGCAGAAAGGTATTAATATAATTTATTATCCTTTCTGCAAGGTTATTCTTAGTTTTCCTCCGGCGTATCTGTTTCCGGAATCTTTCTTTCGTAAAACGGAACCGTCCGCCTCCTCTTATCAGTATTCCTTCGTTATCTCTTCGATACCGTATGTCTTCATGAAGGCTTCCAGGTCTTTCCCGCTGCCGATCAGGGCAACTTCCTCAAATTTGCCGGTACGGAGATCCTTAAAACCGGCCACCTGCTCTCCGTTGCAGATGCTGCACTTGAGTACAGGTTTCCTATTGGCCTTGTCATAGGTCTTACGCTCCGCCTTCTTCCTCATCATCCCCGTCGCCTCCTTCTTCGCCCTCTTCCGTGCCTTCTTCGCCTTCCTCCTGCTCTTCTTCTCCGCCCAGCAGGCTTCCGCCGTCTACCCGTGTACCGGTCTCCGGGTCATAGAGATAGCCGGTGGCCGGATCTTTGAGATAGCCGCTCTCAGGATCCACGGGGAAACTCTTCCAGGTGTCATTGACCTTCTGTTCTTCTTCCGGCGTATCTTCTCCTGTGCCTGCACCGCCGTCACCGCCGCTTCCTTCCGGGTCCGCAGGATCGACAGGGTTCCCCTCTTCATCCGTCTCAGGCTCGTCTTCCACATCGTCGGCCATCCTGATCTGGATCTGCAGTGCCTCCAGTTCTTCTCTTTCCTTGTCACTCAGCTCCTCCGTCATATAGATATTCAGATAGGGAAGCACTTCTGTCAGGACATTCCTCACAATTCCGGTAGCCTGTCTCGCGTTGTCCTGATACTGTATATTGGGTCTGTCCACCACCACATAGATGGCGATCTGCGGATCATCCACCGGCGCATATCCCATAAAGGATACCACATATTCATCATTGCCGCGGGGCAGCGTCTCCGCCGTCCCGGTCTTGCCGCCGATCATATAGCCCGCCGGCCTGGCCGTCTTACCGGTACCTTTCTCCCCCGATACCACCGTGTTACAGTACTCTCTGACTTTATCACTGGTGGCCTGGGAGATGGTCCTTTTTAACACGCGGGGTTCGATATTTTCAATCGTCGCCCCGTCGGCTGTCGTGATCTTGTCCACGATATGCGGCTCATAATAATACCCGCCGTTGATCAGCGAACAGAAGCCCGTGATCATCTGAATCATGGTGGCATTAAAGGACTGCCCGAAAGAATTGGTCGCCAGATCCGTAGGGCCGATGTTGTCTTTTGTAAAAACCATAGATGCCGTCCGCGCCTCTCCGGCCAGATCCACATTCGTTTTCAGACCCATGCCGAACAGACGCTGATAATCCACGAACCTGTCTTTGCCCAGCTTAAAGGCCACATTCATCAGTACCACGTTGCAGGAGCGCTCGATCCCCTGCTGCACGGTAAGCGTCCCGTCGCCAAAGGTCTGATGGCAGGAGATATCATGGTCGCCTACATGCAGAAAGCCTTCGCAGTTATAGGATTCCGTTCCCTTGATCGCGCCGTCCTCCAACGCCGCCGCGACCGTAAAAGGTTTCGACACCGACCCCGGCTCGTAAGTATACGAAATGCAGAAATTCTTCCACAGCGCATTGAGCTGCTGGTACATGGCCGCATCGTCCAGACCGTCCAGAATCTCCTGCGTTACGCTTTCGCCGGTCCTGACCCCGTCGTTGTCCACCACCGGCATACCGATCAGACTGGCCGTGTTCCTCGGATCGTTTAAGTTGAACCCGGGATAGTCAGCCATGGCGATGATCCGTCCCGTGTTGACTTCCATTATGATACATCCCACATTCTCGGCGCCGTTGCCCGGCCTGAAATTGTCCTTGAACTCCTCGTTATAGACCTTCAGGTATTTCTCCACAATGCTCTGAATATTGCTGTCTATCGCCAGATGAAGGTTGTTGCCGTCCCTGGCAGGTATGGTGGTGCGCTCCAGATTGGAGTCCTCGTTCAGATAGCCGTACTCCCTGCCGTTGATGCCGCAGAGCTCATCGTTGTAGAATTCCTCAAGTCCGTAAGTTCCCACATTGTCGTTGGTCGTAAAGCCCACCACGTCACTGGCCAGAGAACCGTTGGGATATTCCCGCCTGTACTCGTCCTCGAACCAGACGCCCCGCAGGCTGGCCCCCGTCTCCGGATCTTTGGTCATCTCCTGAAAGGCGCTCATCTTCTCGTACTCCATCCTTTTCGCCATCACATAATAGGACGAATTCGGATGCTCCGCAATGTACTGCCGCACCACCGCCGTGTCGATACCGAAGCATTTGCGCAGCGCTTCCAGCGTCGGCTCCAGATTTTCCTCCTTTTTCATCAGGATCTTCGTGTCGAGAATGACGTTGTAGACCTTGTTGCTGACTGCCAGGACCGTGCCGTTGGAATCCACGATATTGCCACGTTTAAAAGGTATTGTCGTGGAGTCATACCTCTGCTGCGACAATACCTTCTGCTTATACTCTTCTCCGTTGTCTCTCGTGATCAGATACAACTGGGCGCTCAGCCCCGCGAAGACCAGCAGCACCATCAAAAAAAGCACCACCAGTTTCTTCTGCATCTTGACCGTAAATCTGTTACCGAAATCTCTTTCTCTTCTCCGACTGCTCAACTTGCCTCTCCGCCTGTCTTTCTTTTCCCGGGCCGCCTCAGTCCGGGATATCCGCTATCTGCTTCACATAATCATTGCTCTCGCTGGCAAAGGACACGATCTGCCCTTCCTCCGCATATTGCATACCCAGCTCCTGAATCGCTATCCGCTTGATCTCCTCCAGATCCACATTGCTGGTGATCCTGGTATACTCTTCATCATTTGCCAGTTTTAAGTCATTCAACTCTTTCTCCAGTCTGGAAATGTTCTGTACGCTGTTGGTAATATCGGACTGCAGACTGATATAATTGATCAGGATAAACCCTGTCACCACCAGCGCCACGCTCAGATATAAAACATAGCCCGCACTCATGTGCTTTGCCTTCTCTCTGTTCTTGCGCGTCCTGTTGCTGACCTTCGGCCTGGGACGCCGCTCCATCTCTCTGGCCACATCCAGTTTTCTGACCGTATTTCCCTGTACATAATATCTGCTATCTGCGGTACGACATCTGTTTTCTGTTCTCTGTACTGCTGCCATCTGGTCACCTGCCTCTTTCTGCCGCCAACTGTCTTTAAAGGCCGCCGCTCTGATCTCCAAGGCTGCGATACCGTGCATGCATGATACAGATGACCGTTACTGCCGCCTTTCTGTTATGCTCTGCAAAATACCCGCAGCTTTGCGCTTCCCGCTCGTTTATTCACTGCCAGCTCCTCTTTGGTCGGAAGGACAGGCTTTCTGGTGATCACCTTTCCCTTAGAGACTTGTCCACACACGCACACCGGAAAATCCGGCGGACAGGTACATGGATTCTCATTCCTGCGAAATGCCGTCTTCACGATCCTGTCCTCCAGGGAATGGAAGGTGATGATGCAGATCCTTCCGCCGGGATGTAACAGGCCGATCAGCGCATCCACCGAATCGCGCAGCACTTCCAGCTCTCTGTTGCACTCAATCCTGATCGCCTGAAAAGTCCGCTTCGAAGGATGTCCCCCCGTGGCCCGCATCTTCGCCGGAATCGCCGCCCGGATGATCTCATTCAACTCACCGGTCGTCTCTATGGGCTTGTCTGCCCTTGCCTTGACTATATGTTTTGCTATGTTCTTCGCGAACTGTTCCTCCCCGTAATCCCTGATGACACGGTACAGTTCCGGTTCTGTATATTGATTGACGATATCCCGCGCCGTCAGAGTCTGCCGCAGATCCATCCGCATGTCCAGCGCCGTATCGTACCGGTAGGAAAACCCCCGTTCGGCATTATCCAGCTGAAAAGAGGATACCCCCAGATCCAGCACGATACCGTCCACCTTCTCGATGCCTCTCTGCCGCAGCACCTGCACGGCATTGCAATAATTATCCCGGATCAGCGTCACTCTGTCCCGATAAGGCGCAAGCCTCCTGCCCGCCGCCTCTATGGCCGCCTCATCCTGATCGATCCCGATCAGCCGGCCGCCTTCATGCAGCGCGGAAGCGATCCTGCAGGAATGGCCTCCGCCGCCCAGTGTACCGTCCACATAGACACCGTCCGGTTTTATCTGCAGGTTCTCTATTGTCTCCTCCAAAAGAACTGATGTATGTTCAAATTCCATCCTAAATTCCCAATCCGAGCTGCGCCATGTGCTCCGCTATCTCATCCATATCTTCGAAGGACGCCATGCCTTCGAACCGTTCCTTACTCCAGATCTCTATTCTGCTGGCTACGCCGATCAGCACCACATCCTTACTGATCTGCGCGAATTCTCTTAAAATGTTCGGCACCAGGATTCTGCCCTGTTTATCTACTTCTACTTCTGCTGCTCCCGCCAGAAAGAATCTTGCGAACTGTCTGGCCTCCTTATTGGTGATGGGAAGTGATCTCAATTTCTCCTCGAATGCCTGCCACTCTTCGTTGTCATACACAAACAGACAGCCGTCGAGTCCCTTGGTCACCACGAAAGTATCTCCTAACGCTTCCCGGAACTTCGAGGGGACGATCAGCCTGCCTTTTGCATCGATTGTGTGATTGTATTCTCCCATAAACATCATCAATCACCTGCCCTGAGTGTCTGCCGCAGCCTGCCGCCATCATCCATCCACTTTCCGCCCTGTAAGTGGTCTGCCACGGAAATGTCGGTGTACCGTGGAACTGCCAGCGTAACTACCAAAATCTCCAAAAAGGGATCTGCAGAAACCACTTTCTTCCACTTTGCACCACTTTCCACCACTTTGATACCAATTTTATACCATGCATGGGTAGATTGCAAGGAAATTATGAAGAATTTCTTCTGCGCCCTTTTCCCTGGCTCTCCAAAAAAGCCTTTTCGACAGCATTCTCCAACAATAGACACCGTTACGACAATTTCTCCGCACCCTCTGTATTTCGTAAAGCCGGATGCAGTTTTCCATAAAAGACAAACAAAAAAAGAACCCGGCAGGTTCTTCTACAAGACGCTGCAGGATTCTTCCTTTTTGATTCAGATTTATTTTCAGATTTATCTTCAAATTTATTGCTGCCGATTCGGATGCAGCCTTTCTTCCCTACTCCCCTGTCTTCGAGGAAAGCCGCGCTTTTCTCATGCGCAGACGTATCACGGTATCTGCGCACACGGCTGCCACGAACAGGATGACCGCCAGCACCTGGGATACGGCAATCGTCGTGCGGGGGATAAAAAGGGTGTCCGTGCGGATACCTTCGATCCACGCCCGGCCCAGGCCGTAACCACCCAGATACAGCAGCCACATCTCTCCCCGGAATTTCTTATGCTGCCTGTAGAACAGCATACAGAGCAGCAGCGCCAGGTTCCACAGACCTTCATATAAAAAGGTAGGATGCACCTGAATATAGTTCGTGCCATCTATAATATGACTGGCGATACTCTCCGAGATATCGCTGCTTCTGACTGCTTCGATGGGCAGCCGCATCGCCAACAGGCTGTCCGTGTATTCACCGAATACTTCCCGGTTCATAAAATTGCCCCAGCGCCCGATGATCTGACCCAGCACCAGTGCCGGCACACAGATATCCGCGATCTGCAGGAAACTCTGCTTCTTCACTTTGCAGTATACCCACAGCGTGATAAAGGCCGCGATCACCGCCCCGTAAATGGCCAGCCCGCCTTTGCGCGTATTAAAGATGCTGAGCAGATCGTTCCTGTAAATATCCCACGCGAAGATTACGTAGTAGATCCGCGCCCCGATAATGGAAAAAACAATGGCATAAATTGCAAAATCCCAGATCAGGTCAGGATCCAGCTTCTCTTTCTTCGCAATATGCGCCGCCAACAGAATGCCGCAGAAAATCCCCAGCCCGATGATCACGCCGTAAAAAGCGATCTGAAAACCGAAAACCTGGAACCCCCGCGGTACGTTTCTTAAATAAATGCCCAAATGCGGAAACGCAATATCTTTTACATCCATGATATCCTGCATAAGCTCTGGCTCCTTCCGTTGCACTGCTTACTATGTTATGTCCTTCATGTTATTTCATTCATGTTATGTCGTTCATGATAGTTATTGTCAGATATTATATAGCTGTTGTTAAATATTATATAACTATTGCTAAATATTATATAGCTATTGCCAAATATTATATAACTATTGCTAAATATTATATAATCATTGCCAAATATTATATAACTATTGCTAAATATTACATAACTATTATTAAATGTTATATGCTAAAAGCTATACATTAAACCGGAAAAGGATTACATCCCCGTCCTGCACCACATATTCTTTGCCTTCCATACCGACCAGGCCCTTCTCTCTGGCAGCCGCAAGGGAACCCTGTTCCAGCAGATCCTTGTAATTGACCACCTCCGCCTTGATAAAGCCCCGCTCAAAGTCCGTATGTATCTTGCCCGCCGCCTGAGGCGCTTTCGTGCCGATCCTGATCGTCCATGCCCTGGTCTCGTCTTCCCCGGCGGTGAGGAAACTCATCAGCCCCAGAATGTGATAGCTTGCCTTGATCAGTTTCTGCAGACCCGATTCCGATAACCCCAGGTCCTCCAGAAACATGGCTGTCTCCTCCTCGTCCAGCTCCGCGATCTCCTGCTCGATCTGGGCACAGATCACAAACACTTCACTGTCATTCTGCGCCGCAAATTCCTTGACGCTCTTAACACCGTCATTATTCGCCCCGTCATCCGCCAGATCTCCCTCCGCCACATTGGCTGCGAAAATCACCGGCTTATAAGTCAGAAGGTTATAAGAAGCCAGCAGCGCCGCCTCGTCGTCATCCTCCGGTTCAAAACATTTCGCAAGTTTTCCGTCTTCAAGATGTGCCTTTAATTTCTCCAGCAAAGCCGCCTCCCTGCCCAGCGACTTGTCCATCTTCGCCGCCTTGCCTGTCTTGGCGATCCTGCGTTCCAGTATCTCCAGATCGGAAAAGATCAATTCCAGATTGATGGTCTCAATATCACGCAGCGGGTCGATGGCGCCGTCTACGTGCACAATATTGCTGTCCTCAAAGCAGCGCACCACATGCACGATGGCGTCCACTTCCCGGATGTTGCTTAAGAACTGATTGCCCAGCCCTTCTCCCTTCGATGCACCTTTCACCAGCCCGGCAATGTCCACGAATTCGATGGTGGCAGGCGTCACCTTCTTCGACTGGTACATATCGCCCAGCAGCTTTAACCTCTCGTCCGGCACCGCAACGATGCCTATATTCGGGTCAATGGTGCAGAACGGATAGTTTGCCGATTCCGCTCCTGCTTTCGTCAAAGAATTAAAAAGTGTGCTCTTGCCCACGTTGGGAAGCCCTACGATGCCTAGTTTCATTTTTCTGTATATCCTCCTTAAATAGCTTGATTTTATGCGGTTTCTTGAAATTCTCTATGTTCTACCGCACCAATTTGATTGCGAAATATATGATAATATGTGTTATTTCATATGGCACGGTTCTGTTCAAATTGGCGGACAGCCTGTGTCAGCGAGTCATCCGTGACATGCACATAACGGTCCATCGTTGTTTTGATTATTCTCTGCCTTTCAAATTTTTGCCTATATTGTGAACTCCTTTCATCAAACAACAGATGTTATCTTTCATCAATCGTCCTGATTTTTAAAAAAGAGTCCAACACGATTTTATATTATATCATGCCAGACTCTTTTTCATCAACAGTATTTTGAAAACTATTCGGCTAATGTCGAATTAACGACCAAATCATAACTTTTGCCGAAAAAAGTATGAAGTCAGAACTGGTAGCAGAAACGCCCCTAAAAGCCTTGTTACATTTTTCTTTGCCGCTTATGGCGAGTAATAAGCACCGTCAGTCTTTCCTGCCGCTATAATTTCCTGGCTGTATTAGCCGGACTTTTGGGAACAAACTCCAATTTCAGCGTCATCCCCATTCCATCCGCCAGACGCTTTAAGAGTTTAAGAGACGGATTTCTGGTTCCATTTTCAAGCTTACTGATATCTGCCTGATTAATTCCTGTTCTTTCTGCAAGTTCTTTTTGGGTAAGATTTTGCGAAATCCTTGCATCAACCATTGTCCGGATCACATCCATTTCCGGCTGGATGTCTTCCCATTCCTTTCTGAACTCATTATCCTGTAGTTGTTCCTCTAGAAATTCCTGAAATTCACTCATTTTCCTTCACCCTTTCCAAATAGTCTTTGCGATATAATTTTGCCAACCTTATTTCCTGTTTTGGCGTTTCCTGCGTTTTCTTAATAAATCCATTCGTCATTATAATTTTCTTACACCACTTTACAACTTTATAAGTAAGAACTCTGTTTCCAGCATAGATGTTTCAAGACCTCAGCAATAACATTTGAT